>Ga0209755_10000955_pt1 | contig 48637 bp, 34 predicted proteins | sample TergutCo191P1_FD_187301 | JGI IMG/M metagenome (GOLD analysis project Ga0209755, IMG submission 187301) | Cornitermes sp. P1 segment gut microbial communities from Petit-Saut dam, French Guiana - Co191P1 (SPAdes) (version 2) | ecosystem: Host-associated > Arthropoda: Insects > Digestive system...
GGCGGCTATCCGCGCGGGCGAATAATCGAGATTTACGGTCCGGAATCGTCAGGTAAAACCACATTGGCGCTTCACGCAATTGCAGAGGCGCAAAAACTCGGCGGAAACGCGGCATTCATCGACGCGGAGCACGCGCTAGACCCTGTTTACGCAAAAAATCTTGGCGTAAACATCGATGAACTTTGGGTCTCTCAGCCCGACAACGGCGAGCAGGCAATGGAAATCACGGAAAGCCTTGTGCGTTCAGGCGCGGTTGACGTAATCGTTGTAGACTCGGTCGCCGCTCTTACCCCGCAATCAGAAATTGAAGGCGAAATGGGCGATGCCCAAATGGGAGCGCAGGCGCGTCTTATGAGCCAGGCGCTGCGTAAACTCACGGCGACAATCGGAAAGTCGCGCACAATTTTAATCTTCATAAATCAAATCCGCATGAAGATAGGCGTCTTCTTCGGCAATCCCGAAACCACGACAGGCGGAAACGCTCTCAAATTCTATTCGTCCGTAAGACTGGAAGTTCGTAAAACAGAAACAATCGAAGTGAGTAAAGACGCGGACGCAATCGGTAACAGGGTGCGCGTAAAAGTTGTAAAAAACAAAGTTGCTCCGCCGTTTAGAAAAACCGAAATCGAGCTTATGTTCGGCAAGGGAATTTCGGCTATCGGAAGCATATTGGACTGCGCGGTAAAATACGAAATAATCAAAAAGAGCGGCGCATGGTATTCGTATAACGACGAAAAAATAGGGCAGGGCAAGGAAAATACGCGCGAATATCTGGAGCAGCGCCCTGATTTTGCACGAGAACTTGAATTAAAGCTTCGTCAGCAGATTTTCCCGGGAAAGGATTTTCCGCATTTAAAACCGGCTGCTGCAGCGGCAGCGGAAAAACCTGCCAAAGCTCAATCCAAAAGCGAACAAACCAAACCTGAAAAACCTGCAAAGGAAGAAGAGAAAGAAAAAGCAAAAGAAGAAGATTAAAACCACATTCACCTGACCACTTTAGAGTGGTCAGGCAGGCCCGGAGGAAGAAGAGATTTTCGTCCCAAAAACTCCGTGTTCTCCGTGGTTAATTTCTTCTATTCTTGACTTCCTATGTGATTGTATTTTTGGTATAATCACTCTAATGGAAACAAAACCCGATCCGCGCAGTTTTAAGCTCAGTGAGTTTGAAGGGCCTTTAGACCTTTTGCTGTACATGATCCGCAAAAACGAGATAAACATATACGACATCCCAATTGCGCAGATAACGGAGCAGTACATCGGGTATATTCGGGATATCGAGACAATGGACCTTGAAGACCTTACGGCGTTTCACGCGATGGCAACCACTTTGCTGTATATCAAAAGCCGTACCCTTTTGCCCGTAGAAATGGACGACGAGTTCGGCGAAGACCCAAGAGCGGAGCTTGTAGACCGCCTTATAGAGTATCAAAAGTTTAAAAAATTATCCGAGCTTATGGTCGAAAAAGAAAAAGAAAACGAATGGATGATAGAGCGAAAACGGCTTCAGCATAATCTGCCTTTCTCTGACGAAGACATTTGGGAAAAAGTTGATATCTGGGATCTTGTAAAAACTTTTTCTTCGCTTACCGTAAATATTCCTGCTGAAAGAATAATAGACCTTTACGAAGAAATTACAGTAAACGAAAAAACTGCGCTCCTTTTTGAATATCTGGAAAACAAGGGAGAATGCAGATTTACAGAATTAATTAAACGCGCAGGAGCTTTAGACGTAGTATGCGCATTTTTAGCTGTGCTGGAAGCGGCTAAAATGAGACTTATAATAATATTTCAGCACCGTCTCTTTGGTGACATTCTTATCAGGGGCAAGGAGAATAATTTGTGACAGACAATATCGAAAAAGAAACCGCGCTTGTCGAAGCCGTTTTATACATGGAAGGAGACCCGGTCGATGAAGGAACAATTGCGCGAAAAAGCGGCATCCCGAAAGAAACGGTAACTGCCGCTCTTGATAATTTGAGCGAAAAATACGCGTCAATTGACTGCGGTTTTGAAATTTCCCGTATCGGCGGCGGAGTTACGATTTCTGTTAAGCGCGAATTGTGGGATAATTTAAAAGAACATTACGGCAAAAAAAACGAAGCGAAGATTTCGCGCGCTGCCATGGAGACGCTTGCAATCGTCGCGTATTCACAGCCCGTTACGCGCACAGAAATAGAAAAAATACGCGGAGTGTCGGCTGACAATATGATACGCCTCCTTATAGAAAAAGGTTTTGTAAAAGAAGCAGGAAAAAAAGATATTCCCGGGCGTCCTGTTTTATACGGCACAACTAAGGAGTTTTTAAAGCAGTTCCATTTAAGTTCGATTTCGGAGCTTCCAAAACTTGGAGAAATTGACGCGGAAAAATTCGAGCTTGAGGGAGACAAATATTAGGTTACAGGTTTATCTTTCCCATGCGGGGATTGCGTCAAGACGTGCGGCGGAAGACATAATCGCCTGCGGCAGAGTTTCCGTAAACGGCGTAACGGTAACGGCGCAAGGGAGTAAAGTGCAAGACAGTGACATTGTTCTTCTTGACGGCAAGCCTGTTAACCCGGAAAACAAAAAGCTGTACATTGCGTTAAATAAGCCGCCCGGCTTTATTTGCAGTTCAAGCGATCCGCAAGGCAGACCTTTGGCATTAAGTCTTCTTCCGCCTGTAACGGAGCGCCTTTATAATGTGGGAAGACTCGACTTCCAATCCTGCGGACTTATCTTTTTTACAAACGACGGAAAATTTGCAAATCATCTTGGTCATCCAAGTAATGAGCTTGAGAAAGAATACATGGTAGAGGCGACAGGCGTAATTCAGGACGAAGTAGTGGATTCATTTTTGGAAGGCATTACAATCGAGGGTGTTTTTTACAGGGCAAAGTTTGCGGAAAAAACCGGCAGAAAGAGCCTTCGCATAATTTTAATCGAAGGAAAAAACAGGGAAATCCGCAGAGTCTTCTCGCACTTTCATTTGCATCCCAGCCTGCTTCGAAGAGTACGCATAGGTTCCGTTCACTTAGGAGACCTCCCCCAAGGAAATTCAAGACCTTTAACTGCGAAGGAACTGACTGATTTTAAGAAAGAAGATTTAACCACAGAGTACACTCGAACCAAGGTTCGCGAGTACACGGAGGAAGAATGAGATATCTGATCTTTAACTCCGTGTTCTCCGTGCCCTCCGTGGTTTTATTCTTAAAGGAGATAATTTATGGTAATTGCGATTGACGGGCCTGCCGGTTCAGGGAAAAGCACTATCGCCAAAATGCTTGCAGAAAAACTTACAGGGAAAGACGGAAAACCATACACCTACATAAATTCGGGCAGGCTTTACAGGGCAATAACCCTTGGATGCCTCAGGGCAAATATCGATATAAAAGACAGCGAAAAAGTGATTGAATTCGCCCAAAACGTCAATATTGAGTATGAAAATAACGCGCTTTACCTTAACGGTGAGGAAGTTTCCGCCCTCCTTCATACAGACGAAATTGACCGTAATTCCTCTCCGCTTTCTGCAATTGTCCCTGTTAGGCACATTGTAAACGACCTTGTTCATTCGCTTGCAAAAGGACGCAATATCGTGGTGGAGGGCAGGGACATGACCACAGTTGTGTTCCCCAATGCAGAGCACAGATTCTACCTTGACGCATCTGCCGACTCCAGGGCAAAGCGCCGCTTTGAGCAGGGGACGTCAAATTTAACCCTGGAAGAGATAAAAACTGCCATTTTAAAGCGGGACGAAATCGATAAAAATAAGGTTGAAGGCAGCCTAAAAATCGCTCCAGGAGTGCAATATTTAGACACTAGTGACTTGACCATTGTTCAAGTTTATGACAGATTAAAAGAGTATACAGACTAATTTATAAGGAAAGAAGATGGCAGATAGGGAAGTGCGCAGGGACGAAAGTCCTACGGACACTAGTCCGGCAAAAGACGGAGAGAACATTCAAACCCAATTACAGGAAGAATACCTGAAGTCGCTTGAGCAGCTCGAAGAAGGTCAGCTCATTGACGGCAAGGTTATCCAGGTTACCCAGGATCAGGTATTCATCGACGTAGGCTATAAATCGGAAGGAAAAATTCCGATTTTAGAATTCACGGAAATTCCAAAAATAGGAGACTCTGTTTCAGTTATACTTATCGCCAAGGAAAACAAATACGGCGAAGTGATCGTTTCCAAACAAAAAGCCGATGCAAAACTTTTCTGGAAAAATTTACGTCAGGCATTTGCAGATAAAAAAGCAGTTGAAGGAAAAGTTGAAAAACAGGTTAAGGGCGGTTTCGATGTAAACCTGGGAGCCGGCGTTCACGCGTTCCTTCCTGTAAGTCAGGCTGATGTTACAAAACTTGAGAAGCCCGAAAAAATCCTGGGTCTTAAAATTCAGGTTTACGTTGAGCGTCTTTATTCGGACGGAAAAATAAATATTGTTGTTAACAGACGAAAGTTCATGGAAGAAAATCTTGACTCCAAACGAAAAGATTTCTTCGAGAACACGCCGATTGGAACAGACGTTACGGGCACTGTAAAAAGTTTTACATCCTTCGGCGCGTTTATAGACCTTGGCGGTTTTGACGGACTTTTACACATTAACGACATGAGCTGGGGACACGTTACGCGCCCAAAAGACTTTGTAAAAAAGGGCCAGGAAATAAAATTAAAAGTTATAAGAATCGATCGTCAGGAAAAAAGAATCAATCTTTCGTTAAAACATTATTCTGACGACCCCTGGGTACACTTCGAAGAAAAATACCATGTTAACGATATCGTAAAGGGAAAGGTAACAAAACTTACCGATTTCGGCGCGTTTATCGAACTCGAAGAAGGCATCGAAGGACTTGCGCACATATCGGAATTTTCATGGTTAAAGAAAGTTCAAAAACCTCAGGATATGCTAAAGGCAGGCGACTTAGTCGAGTGTATGATCCTGGGTTACGATCTTCAGGCGGGGCGCGTTTCGCTTGGACTTAAGCAGGTTCAGGAAAACCCGTGGGAATCAATCGAGAAAAAATATACGGTTGGATCAAGAATTACGCGCAAAGTTGTTAAGGTTACAAACGCGGGCGCGTTCATCGAACTCGAAGAAGGCATCGACGGTTTCCTTCATGCTGACGACATGTCGTGGACAAGAAAGGGCAAAAACTTCGGTCTTGGCGCAGGTCAGGAAATTGAAGTAATGGTTATCTCTGTTGACGCGGAAAGCCGAAACATCAAACTTGGAATTAAACAGCTTTCCGAAGACCCGTGGAAAGAGTTTAACGAAAATTATAAACCGGGATCTCCTGTAGAAGGCGAAATCGCGTCTGTCACCGATTTTGGTTTATTCCTGCGTATCCCTGGCGGCATCGAGGGGCTTATTCACAAAACAAATCTTGTAGAAAACCGCGAAGAAGATCCTGATGAAGCGCTTAAAAAATACAAGGTTGGAGATAAATTAAAAGCTGTTGTTCTTGAAGTGCACAGCGATAAACAAAAGGTTGCTTTCTCTCTTCGTGACTATCAGAAAAAGGTGCAAAGAGATGAAATCTCCCGTTACATGACAGGTGAGGAGTCTTCTGATTCCACATATACTCTTGGAGCTATCCTCAAATCAAAGAACTCAACACCTGAGGATTGATAAGGGACGGCCATGCTGTCGAAGATCGACGTAAATAAATTCCATACTCTAATCGAGATAAACGCTCTTATAAATTCGAATTATAAGGATATAAACAGCCTTTTAACGCGAATTATGGAATCCGCAACGCGTCTTTCCGATGCTGAAGCTTCGTCTCTTTTATTAATGGACAAGGAAAAAAGCACTCTTAGTTTTGAAGTTGCGCTTGGTTCAAAAGGAGCAGAGGTTCAAAAATATACAGTAAAACTTGGAGAGGGTATTGCAGGCTGGGTTGCGCAAAATAATAAATCGCTTATTGTAAACGATGTTCAGAATGATAAGCGTCATTTAAGCATAATAGGCGAAGAAATAAATTATAAATCAAAAACCATGATGGCAGTTCCCATGAGAATAAAAGACGACTGCATCGGTGTTTTGCAGGTTATCAATAAAAAAGATGATGATGGTTTTACGCAGAATGATATCGAATGGCTTGAGATATTCGCGAATCAGGCTGCTTTGGCAATTGTAAATGCAAGAAATATCGAAGAAGCGCAGAGTAAAATCCAGACATTACAGGATCAGATTCAGGGCGAATATCATACGATTATTACAAAAAGTCCTGTTATCCTTGAAAAAATGGAAATTATAGACAGGGTAGCAAAAACAGATTCTTCCGTTTTACTGTTAGGTGAAAGCGGAGTTGGAAAGGAATTATTCGCAGAGCAGATACATATAAAAAGCGCAAGAAGCGCATCCCCTTTTATAAGAGTGAACTGCGCGGCAATCCCGGAAGGGCTTTTGGAGAGCGAACTTTTCGGCCATGTTAAAGGCGCGTTTACAAATGCGATCGCAAACAGAAAAGGACGTTTTGAACTTGCGGACAGCGGCACAATCTTTCTTGATGAAATCGGAGACCTTCCGCTTTCGCTTCAGGCAAAAATATTGCGCGTAATTCAGGAAAGAAAATTTGAAAAAGTCGGTTCTGATGTTACCCTTAACGTAAATGTGCGCATAATAGCGGCTACCAACAAAGACCTGGAAGAGCAGGTTACAAAAAATGAATTCAGGCAGGATTTATATTACCGCTTAAATGTTTTTCCGATTTTTATTCCGCCTTTAAGGCAGCGTCCCGAAGACATCGTTGAACTTGCTCATTTTTTCCTTAAGAATTTTATGAAGGAAACAAAAAAGCATTTTGACGGTTTTGCGCAGGACGCGCTTGATATAATGCTTTCGTACTCGTGGCCCGGCAATGTCCGCGAGCTTCAAAATTGCATAGAACGCGCATGCGTTATCGGAAAAAATAAATGGATAAGTAAGGAAGACCTGTTTCTTAAATTCGGTGACGCTGCGGAAGTTACAGAGCGCAATTTAAAAACGGCGATTAATGTTTTTAAGACCAACTTCATTTTAAAGGTGCTTGAAGAAAACAACTGGAACCAAACAGAGGCTGCAAGAGCACTTGTCATACAGCGCACTTATTTGTCAAGATTAATAAAGGAATTAAATATAACACCCAAGGAGTAAAAATGCAAAACGAAAAGGAAAAAATGAGCACTGGGGATAAAGTCAATGATTTTATCCAGAAAAACAGAACCGGAATATTTGTAACAATGGGTATTCTTGTAATTGGTTTTATCGGAGTTATTGCGTATTTTGCAGTAAGCGATCATGTCAATAAAAAAGCAATTGCCGCAATTGAAGAGTTAAACCAAAGATTCCTTGATCTTTACGAGCAAATTGAAGTTGGCGAAACTTCGGATGAAATTGAAGGGCTTATCGCAGAGCTTAAAGAATTTGGACATAATAACGGAGGGTTTTCCGGAAGCAAGGCATTTTCTTTAGCCGCGCAGGCGTATATGTTCAGGGAAGAATGGGCATTGGCGGAAGAGGCATGGCTTGAATCCGCAAGAATAGGAGCAAAGACATACCTTGGTCCCATTGCATTGTATCAGGCAGCCGCTGTAAGTGAAGAACAGGAAAAATATGAAGAAGCCATTGATCTTTACAGGCAGTGCATATCTCATAAATTCGATTTTCCCGCAGCTCCGCGCGCTCAATTGGCAATTGGCAGGCTGTATGAAAAAATCGAAGATTTCCCGGCGGCTGCAGAAGCTTACAGGGAAGTTTTAATTAAATGGCCTGACATTGATGTTTTGCAGAATCTTGCACGAAGCCGTATTATCGCAATTGAGGTAAGATGAAGCTTTTTTTGAAATGCGTATTTGCGCTTTTCTTGTGCTTTTTTCACACAGCCTGCGGACTTTTGGAATTTTATTATCTTCCGCAGGTTCCTGATATTGATATCAGAAATTATTCACTTACAGGGGTTGATGTCAGACTTCAGAATTTAACTGCGTCATATGCGGACGGGTACCGCATATATTATAAAATATACATAAGCGAATATAATCATACAGGCGAAACAATACCGCCTGTTCAATACAATCTTATAAGCTCTGTTCTTGTGCAGGACTACAATCAGTTTTTAAATCTGTCAGATCCTTCAACAACCTCGATAATGTCGAATATAACAACTTTTACAAACCGCGGTTTTCGTGAAATGAATTATGCGTTTTCGGGCGGAGTAGACAGTGTCCTTGCCAGCAATGTTAACACTGTATTCAGGTTTCTTATTATGCCGACTGCAAACGAAAATCCCGTAATTATAATTAATAACGGTTCTCCTGCAAATCTGCTTCGTTCGCAGATGATTGGAGAATCCATTGAACCTTTTGGCAATCTTTACTTTAACAATACACCTGAGCTAAATGCCTCGTATGCAGGCTCTATAGAAAACATAAATGCCGACGTATCCGTAACAACGATACCCGATAACGCATTGCAGCGCAATGCCTATGTTTCAATGTACATATTTGCCACGGGCTATAATTATGACACATTTGAGATTGTTTACAGTAAACCAACACATTTAGGAATTTTCATACTTCCGTAAAATACCTGTAAATAAGAGTGCCGTACCCTTATTTGTACTACTAATCATAATGTATATTCTGTCTACCAATGTATATCTGTAATAAAGACGTTTTATAGCGAGCCGCCGTATATGGAATTATAAACATTAAAAAATGATGCTGGTTTATCATCAGAATCTTTTGCAAAAACTTCGCATCGCTTTAAATTAAATATCGATTCACAGCCGTCATCAAGGCGGCTTTGCCTGTATGTTTTTTCCTGTTTTGCGTTTACGTAATCGGTTCCTTCTTTGCCTTCATACGAATAACCCCATAACAGGGACGACAAGGAATGTTTTTTAGATCCGCTCCTTATGTAAAAACATTCTGCGCGTTTTATTAAAATACCCTGAGGCATTGCTTTATTTAATCTTTCTGTAAATACAGCTGTATTTACCTCTTTTGGGAAATCAACCGCGGCATACTCGCAGTAAGCGGTAATTCCCGTTGACAAGGGAGACGCAAATTCCATTTTTGCCAAAGGATTAAATCCTAACGTATAGTTTACCGGAATACAGGCTCTTCTGAACGCCATGGAAAAAATCTCAATTATACTTAGATGCCCGTGAAAAACAGCGTTTCCTTCCTTGCTGAACATAAAAATTACCCTGTAAATATCAGGATCGCACTTATTTGACACCTCTTTGTTAACCTGTGTATTTTCATGGTTAACAAAGACAGCGTCTCTTGTTTTTTCGTTATCTAAAGTTTCAAAACCTGCTTCATTTTCACCTTTCTCCGGGGAACTGCAGGCTCTATTTGCGGTAAGAATTTCGTCATTGCACACTCCGCAATTACTGCACTTTGTCTTACATGAAGGCGTTCTGTCTGTCTTTGCGGATTCCTTTTCTAAAAACTCATCCGTTATACATGAGTCAATTTGCGCCCATGGCTGTGTCTTTCCCGAAAACACAGTATCAACGTACTCTTTATTTTCCAGCAGAATATCAAGCCATTTATTCCTGTTTATATATTCGCTCCATGGGTCAAGCCTTGAGCCGCCTTTCCATGCTTCTTCGCAAAGGAGCCCTGCCCTTTCGTCTCCCCTGCTTAGTAAGCCTTCAATCCTTGAAATTAATGAATCTGAAATTCCCACCTTATGTCCCAGCGGTTTTAATTTTGACTTAATAAAATTTAATTTCTTCTCCGCTTTTTCGCTGTCTATCTGGGATGCGGCCTGATAAGGCGTATTTGGTTTTGGAATAAATATCCCAACATTAATGTTAAAGTGCATTCTGGTTCTTCGGCTTACGTTAATAATAAAATCAGCGATGGCTTCTTCTTCCATGTCAGGGAACAAATCAGGGGACAAAGCGCACTCTGTCCCTTGATATGGAAGCCCAATCATGAAATAAAACTTGGCTCCTTTCCAGCCGCTTTTTCGCGCTTCTTCAATTATAGCAACCACAGAATCACAGCTTACTTCCTTGTTAATCGAAAGCTGCCATGAATCAAGCGGAGTCTCAACCGCGAATGTTAATCCGCTTTTTCTGGTAACAGAAATTTTTTCCAGAATGGAAAGCGCAAAGCTTGATACTTTAAGCGAGGGCATCTGAAAAGAAACATGGTTTTTTTTAAATTGGTTATTCAGGTTATCTATTAGACTGTCAATGCCGTCATAATCACCTGACGAAAGCGATGAAAGGCTTATTTCCTGCCAGCCGCCTTTTTGTACCATATCGTTTACTTCAGACGTAATCTTCTGTATATTTTTTTGTCTTGATGGTCTGTACCAAAATCCGGCGTGGCAAAATCTGCAGCCGTTGGGACATCCCCGCATAATTTCTACAGACCCATGATGCTGAACTATTTTCATGCTTGGAATGGGATAAACACATGCCGGAAAATCATCATCGCAAAAATTTGTCATTATTGCGCGTTTTGCGTTTTGTTTATTTTTTGTCCAAATATTCGGATGAGCTTTTATAATTTCCAAAAGCTCTTCCCTTCCCTTCCCTTCTTTTTTTAATTTCACCATTTCATGCACAAGGTCAAAAAAACCAGCTTCCGCTTCCCCTATCCAGAACGCGTCAATAAACGGAGAATAGGTATGCGGATTTGAGACAGCAGGTCCTCCTGCAATAATTACCGGAAAATCTTTATTCCTGTCTTCGCAATGCAAAGGAATGCCGCAAATATCAAGCATGGTAAGAATACCGTTTAAACCAAGTTCATAACCAAGCGTGAACATTAAAAGGTCAAGCTGCGAAAGATTAATGCCTGTATCAAGTCCGTAAAGAGGGATATTTTTTTCACGTAACAATTTTTCAAAATCGGGAGCAGGAGCAAATGCGCGATCGCAGGAAACTCCTGGAATTTTATTCATTCTGTTATAGATAATTTTTAAAGCCTGATTCCCCATTCCTATTTCATAAAGATCAGGAAACGCAATTACAGCGTTAAAACATTCATTTTTTTTTGCAAGGATTCCAAATTCACCGCCTGAATAACGTCCCGGTTTTTCAACATTCAGCAGCAAAGATCCTAAATGAAAAAGAGGATCGACATATTTCAACGATTATACCTTCTTATGAAAATACTTAACGCGATGCCGATTCCAATCATGGACGTCATAAGAGACGAGCCTCCGTACGACATAAAAACAAGCGGAAGACCTGTTATCGGCATTATGCCCATTGTCATGCCTACGTTTATTATAAAATGGAAACTATACATTCCTGCAAGCCCCGCGCAAAAATATTTTGCAAACGGATCTATAACTATTTTCATTGTTGTTAAAAGCCTGTTGCAAATCAGCATAAATAATCCAAAAACAAAAAGTCCGCCCAAAAACCCCGCTTCTTCAGAAAAAATAGAAAAAATAAAATCCGTACTTTGTTCGGGAAGGAACTGATAATGGCTCTGCGTTCCCTGAAGGAAACCCATGCCCGTAAAACCGCCTGCGCCTATCGCGGTAACAGACTGAATAATATTCCATCCTGCTCCCCGCGGATCAACTTTAGGATCAATAAAAACAATCAGGCGCATTATCTGATACGGCCTTAATATATTACGCGCAACAAAAGACGCTCCGATGGAAAATATTATTATGGTAGAAATAAAAATTATCCAGTAGAAATATCTTTTTTTAAATTTTATGTAGCCAAAAATTGCAATTGCCGCAATAAATATAAAAAATAAAACCGTAATTAAAACTATTCTTAAATTTGTTAAAACCGCAAAAAACGGAAGCGTTCTTCCAAGAATATTCTCCTGCCAAAGAGGCAATACAAGAAATATTCCCGTTAATGCGATACATGAAACCATAAATAGCACATAACGCATTGCAATGCCGCTCATAAAAAGCATGGTTATAAGAATTGCAATATAAACAAGAGCTGTTCCAAGGTCAGGCTGAAGAAGCACTATTATCATCGGCAAAAACACGATAGCGCAGCTTATTATAAAACGCGAAAAAGTTTCCCTGTTTCGGTCTGTATCCGCAAGGAATCTTGCAAGCATTATTATTACGGAAATTTTTACAAATTCCGACATCTGTAAACCAAACGACCCTATTCTAAGCCAGCGCGCGGCATTATATATAACATGTCCGAACAATAAAGTGTATAAAAGCGGCAATAAAGAAATAATATAAATATAAATTGCCAAATTATAAAATCTTCTGTAATTAATAAGTGAAATAATAATTGTTATCAATAAACCGACAGAAGCCCATACTATTTGCCTTATGTATTCCCTGGAAACAAGAACTCCTTCCGAATTTACTCCTGATGAATAAATAAAAAGCACTCCCATAACAAGGAGAACCAACACAGGAAGAAGTAAAAGATAATCAATTCTTAAAACATCGCGTATATTAATCATCCATTCCTCATCATTGAAATCCTAAAGATGAAACTGCCTGTTCATAAGTTTGATTTGCAAAATACCCCTGAAAAATTATCGCGGACGCCGCAGAAGCTCTCCATACCTGAAACGTAGACGCTTCAATGATCACAGTAACGACAATCCTGTCATCAGGATTTGTGCTGTTAAAGGGAGCGTATGCTGTAAACCACGAATGCCAGCGGTCTGCAATTCCAATTTCCGCAGTTCCGGTTTTTCCCGCTATTTGCACTGTTCTCATATTCAAAGGATATTGAGCGGTTCCATGACTTACAACTGATCTTAAATCCTGTCTTAATGATTCAAAAACAGCGGGAGAGATTACGCTTTCATGAATAATTTCAGGACTTACAGCGCTTATTATCGCGTTGGTCACAGGATCGCGCACTTCCTTTAAAACATGAGGTCTGTAAATTACTCCGTTATTTATAATCATGCTTAGCATATTGCACATTTGAAGCGGCGTAACAAGCATATATCCCTGCCCAATGGATAAATTCATTGTGTCACCTAACACCCATCTTTCATGATAACGCTGTTCTTTCCACCGCTGAGACGGAACAAATCCTGAAATTTCACTTGGAAGATCAATGCCTGTTACTTTTCCGTAGCCGTAATCATTTGCAAACCTTACAATTCTGTCAACGCCGACATTGTCTCTTCCCACTGTCATATAATAAATATTGCACGACTGACCAAGCCCGTTTCTTAAATTCATCCTTCCGTGCGAACCCATTCTTCTGTCGCGGTTAAAAATATGACAATGCCAGTCACGGTTTCCGTATCTCATAACGCCATTGCATGTAACAGTCTGTTCCGGCGAAAAAACATTTTCCGCGTAAATGGCTGTAGACAAAATTATTTTAAAGGTAGAAGCCGGAGGATAACTTGATTGAATTGTCCTGTTAATAAGGGGCTTTGCAGGATCATCAAGAAGAGCCCTGAAATCGGACATTAAGCCGTCTGTAAAAATATTGGGGTCGTACCACGGATAAGAAACCATCGCAAGCACTTCGCCTGTAGAAGGTCTCATTACAACAGCGGCTCCTATTTGCGGACCTATTGCTTTTTCTACAAGCGTCTGAAGATCCCTGTCTATTGTTAATACAAGATTTTTTCCCATTTCAGGGTGTTCGCGGATAATATTCTCATGCCCCGATATACGCCGTCCTCTTACGTCTACCGTTCTCGTTTCCCTTCCCTGTCTTCCTCTTAAAATTTCGTCATATTGCCTTTCTATGCCGGACTTTCCTATCATGTCGCCCTGCTGATACCCCAAATTATAAAGCGTTGTTAATTCGTCGCGGGTAATGTCTCCGACATAACCCAGAATATGGGAAAGACTTCCTACATTTACATAATTTCGCACCTGTTTAATGTGCCAGTTTACGCCCGGCAGCGTATTTTTTCTTTCTGCCAAAGCGGAAATCAACGAAAACGGAACGTTAGCTGCAATTTCAACAGGCTGATACAACTGCAAATATTGACTTGGCAGCTTTCCTCTTATTTCCTCCGCCGGGATGCTTAAAATATCAGAAACAGCGGCTAATACTTCATTCATGCTTCCGCGCGGAACTTCCGCAGGAGTTATTGTCACCGCAAAAATATCCCTGTTAATAACAAACGGCCGCGTAAAATTTCTGTCATATATTTCGCCTCTTTGCGCAGGTATTGAATATGTTCTTCTGGAAATTTCCTGCGCGGCTCTTTGGTGAATGTCTCCTGAAATAATTTGCAGACTAAAAAGTCTTACGGCGTAAAACGCAAAAATAATTATTAAAAGAATCCTGAAAATAACTATTCTTGAATCCTTGTCTTCATGCATATTTTAACCCCGTCCAACCAAAATAGGCTTAAAGTTTCTTAACAATAAAAATAAAAGCGGCGCGCATACCGCGTTAAGACCAAGTTCTATCCAAAAAACAGATGATGTAATTGAGTATGCGGGAACACTGGGACCTATAAGCAAATTAAGCAAAAACAGGATTAACGCTTTAATAATGGTTGCAAGTATGCAAAGAACAGCCGGCATAAAAATAATATCAAGGAAAAATCCGCCCTTAAATACTCCTGCCAACGCGCCTATTACCGTGCGGTAAAGGCAATTAAGTCCTATAGGCGCCGCAGAAAGAAAATCAAGCAATAACCCCGAGAAAAATCCCGATATTTGCCCGGGCATTGTGCCGTTTACATACGCCGAAAAAACAATTACACATAACGCAAGATCGGGAATTACCTTAAATATCGGTATTCTTCCAAGTACGGAAGACTGTAAAATCGCGGCAATTATACTGAATAAAACTGTCCATATTACGCTTCTAGCCATCATCTGATCCTGTCGAAACAAAATCGAGATTTTCAGACTCAATTACAAAAATATATTCAAGTCTGGAAAAATCGATCATTGGCGTAACTTCTATTTCCAGCGTAGTTTCGTACTCAAGGGTATTTACGCCGTTTACCCTTCCAATATTGATGCCGGCAGGAAATATTCCTCCCAAACCGCTTGTTACAATAACGTCTCCAATGTTAATTTCTTCTCTTGCCCTTCTTGGCACAAAACGCATTAATAGCGGCGTCTCTGGATTTCCCTGTCCTTCCACAATTCCCTCAAAGCGTGAAACAGATAAACGGCCTGATACAAGAGAGTTTAGATCAAATACAGGCATAACAAGACTTTCGAAGATTCCTGTTTGCACCACTTTTCCAACAAGAGCCTGTGTGCCGTTCTGCCAGGCGACAACAGCCATGTTATTCGAAATGCCCGAAAAACTCCCCTTATTAATTACAATTGCAGAAAACAGATTATTTGGATCGCGTCCTGAAATTTGCGCAGGTATTCTTCTGTACCGAAGCGTTCTTGAAAAATCCAGTTGTTCCTTAAGACGGATATTCTCCTGATAAATTTCCGCATTACTTCGTTCAAGTTCTTCAAACCTGTCCAATTGCCTTAAAAGATCAGCATGCTCCCTTCTTAAATCAGAAAGCTCCTTTATGGAAAGCACTGTCCTTGAGACGAATGACGTAACTTCATAGATGCCTCCCCTAATCCCGGAAAAAATTGAAAGCCCCGCATTTTTTACGCCGAACATAAAATCACTCGAGGACATAAGAAGCATAACAGTAGAAATTATTGTTAAAATAACGAAAACAAAAACAGAAGAATTTATCTGTGCGCCCGGAACTCTCCCTCTTCCACGACTCATATTGTTAACCGTTTAATCTGTCATAAATATTCTTTGTAAGGTCAGCGCCTTTTATGTAATCGAAATATTTGCCCGCTCCAAGGGCAACGCATAATTCAGGCTGCTCTGCGATAATGGCCGGAACACCGGTTTCTTTTTGGATTAATTTATCAAGTCCCCTTAAAAGCGAACCGCCTCCTGTCATGACAATTCCGCGATCTACAATATCCGCGGCAAGTTCAGGCGGCGTTTTTCCAAATACGGTTTTTATTTCATCAATAATTTGCGTAACAGGATCGCGAAGAGCTTCCCTTACTTCGACAGAATCAACTTCCAAACGGCGCGGAAGACCCGTGATTGCGTCATTGCCCTTTACTTCCATTTTGTCAATCATTTTATCTGGAGAAGCGTTTCCTATTTCTATTTTTAATCTTTCTGCCATCTGTTCGCCGATTATAAGATTGTGAACGCTTCTAATATGTTTAATAATCGAATCATCAAATTCATCGCCGCCAATTCGTATCGCGCTTGTTACAACCATACCGCCAAGCGAAATAACGGAAATTTCTGTCGTGCCGCCGCCTATATCCAGAATCATGTGCCCGGCAGGCTCCCTTATTGGAATGTCCGCGCCAATTGCGGCTGCGAGACTTTCTTCGATTACGCGCACTTCTCTTGCACCTGACTTATACGCGCTTTCTTCTACAGCGCGTCTTTCTACTTCTGTAATGCACGATGGAACGCCGATTACCATTCTTGGTTTTACAAATCTGTAACGCGGAAAAACGCGGTCTATAAAACAGCGAATCATTTTTTCTGTGGACTCAATGTCGGCAATTACGCCGTCACGCATCGGTCTTATCGCGATAATATTTTCGGGAGTTTTCCATAACATGCGCTTTGCATCAGCGCCGACAGCAACAATTCTTTTCGTGCCTCGTTCTACGGCAACAACAGACGGTTCGTTTAAAACAACGCCCTTGCCTTTAATATAAATAAGCGTATTACAGGTTCCTAAATCAATTCCAAAATCAGACGAAATGTTGCCAAACATTTTTTACTCCTTTATATATTAAGCCGCGCTCTTGCTCTTGCATGAGACGGATCTTGCCTGTATGCCATTCTCCATTCTGAACGCGCTCTTGTAGAATCGCCTCTTATGTTATAAAGCTCGCCCAGTTGAAAACGAACTTCCGCGTTTTCTCCGGAAGTCTCCAGTATTCTTGCGTATTGGTTTTCCGCATTTTCATATTCTTCGGTGTTTACATATATTTCAGCTAACAAAAGCCTCGACATTACAACAGACCTTGAATCGGGAGACGTCTCCACGCATCTTTGCAGATATCCAAACGCCATGTTATATTCGCCCATTGCCATGTATGAACGCGCAATCGACAATAATAAATTATCAGAAGCAGGGCTTCCCGGAACAAAAGCCTGAGTAAAAGCCGCTACGCTGTTTCTGTAATCTCCGTATGCCGCATATGCAAGCCCCAGATACTCGGGGATATCCTGCGCGTCAAAACCCAATCTTTGCGCTGTTTCCAGATATTTTACCGCAAGGTCTGCGTATTCTGCGCCTTTATATCCGTAAGCTTTTCCCAAAACGTAAAAAACACGTCCGTCTTTTGCTGCTTCTTTTTGCAAAATCGCTTTTCTGAGAGAAAAAATACTTTCGTTTATATAATTTAATGTGTTGTGATTATTTATCTGTGAAATTCCCATTTGATACGAGGAGAAACCGTTTATCGTTAATAAAAAATAGTCCACAGGGTTTTCTGCAAGCGCATTTTTGCTGAATCGATATGCTTCTTCAAAATTTCCATCGTTCCAAACGCGTAATAACTCGCGTCTTTCGCTCATTACGCCGCTATTTACGCGGGAAATAAGCACGATCGTTACAATTACAGCTGCTGCACTCACTAAAACTATCCCGAGAGTGCGAATTTTTTTGAGAAGATATACATGACGCCCATATCTGGACCAGGTTTTATTATTTACCATTACTCTACAAAGAGAATCCTATATAAATTTCGGCAAAGTGTCAATTATATTCCATGTTTTTTGCTAAATTTAATTAAAATCGTATTGAAATATGTCATTTAAAGACATATATTTAAGTGTGATGAACCATGCTGCCGCTTTGCCTGACCGCTAAAAATGCCGATTGCGTTAATATAACTTTTTGGCATCTTTGGCGGTCAGGTTAAGGAGGAAAGTCCGGGCTCCGCAGGGCATGATGCCGGGTAATTCCCGGGCTCTGACAATTTGAATAAAATTGTCAGAGACAGAGAGCGCCACAGAAAATAAACTACCCATCTATGTTGGTGGGAAAAGGTGAAAAGGCGGGGTAAGAGCCCACCTCGGCGGCGGTAACGGCGCCGGAAAGATTCATGCTATTGCGGGAAAATATGCACGAGTTTTATCGCAGATAAAACCCGAAGCCATTTTCCTGCTTTGCAGGAAAATGGCAAGCCTCATCAGGAGCAAAGTCAAACAGCGCGCCGGCAGCCCGCCGGTTAAGCGCGGGTAGACTGCTAAAAATTGCCGGAAACGGTAATTTAAGACAGATGGCAGTAACAAAAAGGCTTTAGCCTTTTTGTGTACAGAACCCGGCTTATGGTTCATCGCTTTTTTATTCTTCAGAGTCGATGTTGACGACCTCTTCTTCTTCATCGTCATCTTCATACTCTTCTTCGTCCATTTCATCAAGGTCGGAAAGCGCGCCCGTATCCTCCGTGTTGAAGTAATCTTCTTCGCCTTCTGCCGATTCTTCATAAAAAAGAATTCGTGAGCAGTACGGGCAAAAAACAAATTCATCTCCGATGCGCACTTCATTTGCAAACTGAACAGGAAGAATCATATGGCAGCCCATGCAGACATTTCCCTTAATCGCAACAATACCAATACCCATTTTGTTTTTTATAATTCTTTCAAATTTAAAAACAACTTCGGTATCAAGATTTTCTGTAAGTTTACTTTCTTTCTTTTTAAGATTGTCAATCTGCTTTTGCTTATCACTAATTTCCGCTTCAATTTTTTTTCTGCGGTCTTCCATGTCTTTTTCCTGACTTTCAATAAGCGAAGCCTGCTGCTTAATCTGCTCGTCAAGTTCAGAAAGAACTCTTTCCTTATGCTGTAAATCTTTCCTGTACTGCTGTTCTTTTTCAAAGGCATCCTTAATTTCTTTATCAAGCGCTTCGTATTCTCTTTGAGTGGCAATGTTGTCCATGTTTTTTTCTGATTTTTCCCTTGCGGATTCAGCTTCGAAAAGTCTATTTCTTAAATCAGCTTCTTCAGCCTTGATTTTTTCGTAGTCGGCATTTTTCTCTATAAAGGTTTTTTTAAGCCTGTTTAAAAGTTCCTCCTGCGTTCCAAGAAGCTTTGGAATTTCCTGAATACCTTTTTCAAGACCGATTTTTTCATAGATAATTTCCTGTAATGATCTAAGCTTGTCTAAATCGTTTTCTGTTACCATGCTTTCCCTCCTAAGGTTTATACCTTACTAATGGTCTAAATAATCTTTTAACGGCCGGCTTCTCTTTGGATGGCGCAGCCTGCGAAGAGCTTTTGCTTCTATTTGCCTTATACGTTCGCGCGTTACATTAAAACACAAACCTACTTCTTCAAGAGTAAGCGAATATCCGTCATCAAGTCCAAAACGCATCTTTAATACTTCCTGTTCACGCGCAGGAAGCGTAGAAAGAACACCGCTTAACTGTTCCTGCAATACCTTAAACGCAGTCTGGTTAGCGGGATTTTCTACATCCTTGTCTTCTATGAAATCTCCCAAAAGCGAATCTTCTTCTTCGCCGATCGGAGTTTCAAGGCTTATAGGTTCGCGCGCGACATTTTTTACGGATTTAACGCGAATTGCCGTCCAGTTTCCGCCGAGTTTTTCGGCAATTTCTTCATCTGTCGGCTCCCTGCCCAATGTTTGCAAAAGCTGCCTTGATTCGCGCACAACCTTATTTATCTGCTCAATCATATGCACAGGGACACGGATAGTCCGCGCCTGATCAGAAATCGATCGCGTAATTGCCTGGCGAATCCACCATGTCGCATACGTAGAAAATTTAAAACCTTTTTGATATTCAAATTTTTCAACAGCTTTAATAAGCCCGATGTTTCCTTCCTGAACAAGATCAAAAAAGTGAAGTCCCCTGTTTGTATATTTTTTCGCAATTGAAACAACAAGACGCAAATTTGCCCTTATTAATTTATCTTTCGCGTTTTTCATCATGACGCGGCCGTGATAAATTTCGCTTGCCATCTGATTAATGCTTTCGATTGGCTCTTCAAATTCTGTTTCCATCGCTTTTAATTTTTTTTCTGTTACCTGTACCAATCGTATCTTTTCTTTTATCTCATCAGAAGAAAGCCCAAGTTCGCTTTCCAGTTTTTCTCTTTCGGGTTTAATCGTAAGGCATCTTCCAAGGGTTCTAAGATCTTTTAAAGACTCTACCTTTAAATGCTTTTGAAGCCTTTCCTGCTCTTTTATGTAACGCTTGATTTTTTTTGCGGCAATTATAAATTTATCGGAGAAAACCTGAATCTCATCAGGATGCAACTGGGTATTTTTAACTGTCTTCATGATGCGTTTTCTTATATTGGAGCAGTCTTTATCATCCTTATAATCAATGTCCCTGGAAATTAATTGCTTTTTTAATTCCATATAATTTTTTAAATCAACCTGAATTGTGCGAAGCGTATCTTTATAAAACTGATTAAGTCTTCTGTATTCTGTCATGTGTTCTGTTATTTCTTTTTTGGAAAGATTAAGCTCGCGCATATCCCTTTTGGAAAATGCCTTTTGCGTGATGGAATAAAACTCCGGGATTATCATGCCTGATCTTTTTATTACATTTTTAACAATATTTTCGCCCTCTTCCATCTGCCTTGAAAGCGTAATTTCCTGCTCTGCCGTTAAAAGATGTTCTCTTCCGATTTCGCGAAGATATAATCTTATGGGATCATCAACAAGCGATGAATCTTTTTCGCTTCCTCCCTGAGTTCTTTTCTTGGAAGCTTCCTGCCCTTTTCTTGCGTCCGCCTCATCTTCTTCCGAAGTATTTTCTTCTTCTACAAGCTGTACGTTATTCGATTCCAAAAGAGCCAGAACCTGCTCTATTTTATCTGAGTTCGTTATATGCTCGGGAAGAAAATCTGATAATTCTTCGTAGGAAAGTGTTTTTTTAAGTTTTCCGTACTCAAGCAGTTTAATAATCGCAGGATCAGAAATTGATTGATCGATTGCAGCCAATAAGTCGGCATCCCTGGAAGCCTGCGTATCTTCAGTCTGCGGTTTTATATATTTTCTTTTTACCTGATTACTTTGGAAATGTTTTATCAGAGGCGAAACTTTTTTTGTTTTTAACTTTAAAAAATTAAACATCAATTACTTTCCTTCCAATTTTCTGATTTGCAGATCGATTGACATTTTTTCTGCCAATAGTTCATTTATATTAACATTCCCGTCTTTTTCTCTTTCGCTTTCGCGCATTTGCGCATTTATCTCCGTAAGCCTTTTTTTAAGACTTTTCTTTCTTATTCTTTTTAAGCCGTCTTCCATGAGTTTTCTTGAATCACCGGAAAACTCTCCTGACGTTCCCCTTTCTGCAATAAATTTACGAAGTTCTTCATAACTGATTCTTGCAAGAAGAGCGTCAATGCCTCTCTCCTCGTGCATAAAACATTCTTCCAGCGCAATAAAAAGTTCTTTTGCAGCAGGATCGTCTATCTCCTTAATTTCAAGAGCGGCACGGAATTCTTCGTACAGCTCCATATTCAGCGCTACAATGGTTAAAAGGACAAGTTCGTCATTTCTTGTTACCCTGTAACTTTTTTGCATGGCAGGTTTGTCATCCTGCCTGTCTGTAAAGGTTCTTGAACTGCCTCCTGATTTCCATTGCAGATAGTCTTTCTGTACCGCGTTTCGCTCAATCTTGTTGATATCCGCAATCCTCGTTATGAAGTCGGCTTTTTCAACTTCAGAATCAAGGGCGTCTAAAAACGGAAACATTACCTCCACGGTACGACCCGTGCCTCCGCGGGAAATCAGGTACTCAAAGTCATTTATAACGAATTTTAACTTTTTATTCAATATCTCCGGGCCGAATTTTTGTAAAATATCGGCAGGATCTTTAAAAAATTCGTCATTTTTGCCTTCGCGCGGGTCAACAAGGGAGCATAAAAGCCCGTTTTTTCGGCATGTGATTATCGCCTTGTAAGCTGCCTTTTGCCCTGCCTCATCGTTATCAAAATAAAGGATGACCCTGTCTACCCACCTGCGAAGCATGAGCGCCTGTTCGTCCGTAAATGCGGTTCCCAAAGGAGCCACTGCATTTGTGACGCCTGCCTGATGCATTGCCATAACGTCCATGTAGCCCTCGGCAAGGTAGACTGTTTTACTTAGTCTCATTTCATCTTTTGCCAAATCGATGGCAAAGAGGGTTTGCCCTTTTTTATAGATTTCGGTTTCGGGTGAGTTAATGTACTTTGGAGGCTCCCTGCCGTTGGATTGTAAAATGCCGGGAAGGGATCTTCCGCCGAATGCGACGATACGCCCCTGTCTGTCCGCTATTGGAAACATCAGGCGGCCTGAAAAAAGCGGAATGGTTTTGTACTTTGAAGAAAAAAGACCCGCTTTTTCCAGGAAATTTTCTGAATATCCTTTTTGTTTTAAAAATTTATGCAGGAAGTCGCGATCGGAAGGAGCATATCCAAGTTTAAATTTTTCGATTATTTCCGCGGAAAACCCGCGGTTAGTAATGTAATCATGCGCGTTTTTTCCTTCCTGTTTTTCATTTAAAAAATGAACAAATGTTACGTTTGTTCTTCTGTACAGTTCGTAAAGTTCTTCCTTTATTGAATTTTCCGCTTCGTAATCAGTGCCGCCGTCTTCATAAATAATTTCTATGCCGATTTTTTTTGCAAGGCTTTTAATCGCTTCAGGATATGTTAACTTATCCATTTCCATTACAAAATTGATTACGCTTCCGCCTTTGCTGCAGCCGAAACAGTGAAACATTTTTAAATCAGGATCTACTTTAAACGAAGGAGTTTTTTCCTGCCCTCCGCCGTGAAAAGGACATCTCCCCCACCATCTTCCGCTTTTTTTTTCCAGACGGACATAATCCCCAACTACAGAGACTGCGTCAAGGCGGAGGTTTACTTCAGAAATTGTCGTTTTGGATATCAGGGCCATGCTGGTTTTATATAAAGATCCCCGGCTCTGATATGCTCATCGTGAGTCCGTGAAAAATAATGCCTTCCGCTTGACGCGTCCGTTAGGCGAAAATACAGATAATTGGTTATTTCAGGATACATTACAGCCCTGAGAGACACGGCTCCGGGCGAGGATATGGGACCCGGAGGAAGCCCGCGGTACATATACGTGTTGTATGGATTTCTAATTTCAAGATCCCTGAATAATAAAACAGCAGGATGAGGCTGTCCCAAAACTTCAGTAATTATGTATTGCACTGTTGCGCATGACTGTAATGCCATGTTGATTCTTAAACGATTAAAAAAAACTCCCGCCATTAAAGGAGCTTCATCTGCGATTCTGTATTCACGTTCAACAATCGAGGCAAGAATGACCCTGTTGTTTAATTCCTGCGGACTTAAGTTTACGTATGAAGGACTTATATTTTCAAGGTTTCTAAAAAAAGTATCGACCATTTTTCTTACTGTAAGGTCTGCAGGATATTCGCTTGGAAAAAAATAAGTATCCGGAAAAAGATATCCTTCCATTGAATCATTCGGTATTCTGTAATCGCCTATAATATCACGATTTCGCGCTGCATTCATAAAAGCGGCTGCAGAACAAATACCGGCTTCTTCAAGAATAAGGGAAGCTTTTCTTATTGTAACTCCTTCAGGGATTGTAACTTTATTAAGAACTTCCCTTCCGGAAACCAAAAGCGCATGAATCGACATCATGCTTGCGGGAAGCTCAAGCCTGTATGTTCCTGTTTTTAAATATTCCCTGTTAAAACGGCAATAAAGATTCCATACGTGTCTGTTGCTTATAAGCCCTGTTCTTTCAAGACGGCTCCCCACAGACTGAGACGTTTCTCCCCTTCGAACATCAATAAGGTATGAGCCGTCATCCGATCTTCTGATTCCGTCATTTTCCGATACCGTAATTGTATTTGTTTCTGAATAAACTGAATTATTAAAAAACATAATTACGCCGATTGTTACGGGTATTAATATTATTACAAGCGCGATGAATACCGTTAATAATTTAATAAAAAAAGAAACAACTCTGCTTTTCTTTTTTTCTTTTTTCCTTTTATCTTTAGCCAATACTCAATACCTGTATTAAATTGAAATTTCAAGGCCTTCGTAAGCCAGGGTTAATTCAATTCCCTTTAAATTCATTCTTTCCAGATACCACTTTGCAGACTGAAGTATTCCGTAAAGTTTTTGATCGTCATAAGTCGGATCATGATGAAACATGACCATGTGCTTTATGTTCCAGTTAGCTGCAAAGTCAACCGCAAGACTGAACGCGCTGTGTCCCCAATTGTACTTTTCGATTGCTTCTCCAAGAGTATACTGACAGTCAATGACGATTAAATCCGCATTTTTAAAAAAGGCTGTATTTTCATCGTTCTTTAAAAAATCGCCCGACGTAAGTTCTGTATCCGTCGCGTAAATTACGCGCTTTCCGTTTTCGCATACGCAATAGGCGTACGAGTCTCCGGGATGGTTCATTTTTTTTGCGTTTATGGTACGTCCCTGCAATTTAACTTCATTTTCCATGTAATGATACGTTTTTACAGAACCCATTACGTCCAATGTAACCGGAAAATAAGGACTTGTCATTTGTCCCCTTAAAACGCCTTCAAGTCCTCCCACAGGAGAATAAAAATCAATTTTAATTGCCGGATTGTAACATGGACCAAAAAACGGAAGTCCCTGCAGGTGATCCCAATGAAAATGCGAAAAGAAAATATGAAAATGATTTGCTTTTCTTTTTTCGCTCATCTGCGCGATGCCAAGATCCCTTATGCCGGAGCCGCAGTCAAATATAATGCAATCATCGATGTTATCGAACGTAACGCTTACGCAGGGACTATTTCCTCCGACAGTGCCGAAGAGCCATGGCGGAAGACCTGCCAGAAATTTTTCTCTTGATTCTGCGTCAACAAGATCTTCGGGAGTAATTTGCTCAACAATTGCAGAAATTTTACTTTTGATACGGGCAGGAGAAGTCGGCGTAGGAATGGAACCGCGTACTCCCCAAAACTTAATATTCATCAGTCGCTCTCTCCCTTAATTATCGGCTCACATGATCGTTTTTCGATGTGCCTGTTAATCTCCGTCATTGTGTGCAATTCGCCTGAATTAATTCCCGGACAGCCGCTTGCAGCCATTTCCCAGCAATCAGGCGATGAAACAACCGATTCCCAAAAAGGAAAAGTGACGCATTGAAGCGGTCTGACACTGTATATTGTACAGCCGCCGTCCCATAAAATGCAGTCTTTATTCGGCTTTTCCCTTAAAGAAAGGACTTCACCGCCTTTCCAGTCAGCAACCCACCTGCAATACGTTTTAATAAAACCATCTCTGTCCATTTTTAACAGTGCAATGATTTTTTCCAGGTCTTTTTCCGATAAAAACACAAAACCTGCATCATACCTGCAGCAGGAAGAACAGCGTTTACATGAAAAGTATAAACCTGATGCATAAAAACGCGCCTTTTCCATCGGTAATTATGGATTATATCACGATTTTTGAGAAATATCAATATGTTTAATTTCTATTTTTACTGCGCCTGCTGCTGACGCGCAAGAGCGATATTTTGCGCTGCTTCCGGAATATTGGGGTTTATACGAAGCGCCGCCTGCCAGTCAGAAATGGCTCTTGTATAATCTTCCCTTCTTGCATGTACGTTTCCGCGAATTACATACGCTGCCGCATTATTTCTGTCGTGCCTTATTGCCAGCGTACAATCCGCGATAACCCTGTCGTAATCATTTAATTCAAAATAAGCTCTTGCCCTAACAAGATACGAAATAGATGAATTCGGGTCAATTCTAAGCACATTATTGCTGCTGATTATCGCATTGTGATAATCGCCCAGCATTAGGTATTCAAGGCTCCGCTTAAAATGCTCAAGGGCTGTTGCATTATAGGAATGCTGAGCGCCTGCAAAAGGAATAAAAACTGCAAAGAAAAAAACGACCAGTATCTTCTTATTCATAATGTCTCCTGACGGAAATAAACGCCGCTAACGGCAGATACTTACATTATACCATAAAATGTTAATATTTACCAATATCTTTTCTAAATTGTAAACCGTCAAAATTGATGGTTTGTGCTGCCGTATATGCCTTATTTACAGCCATGGCAAGGGAGTCTGCAACGGCACTAACGCCCAAAACGCGCCCTCCTGACGTTACAAAGCCTTTCTTAAAAAAATCATAGGAAGTGCCGGCATGGTATACGGCGGCTTCGCTGTTAAAAAGTGAGCCGTTTTCGTCAAGACCGTTTATTATAAACCCTGTTTTGTAGCTTTCAGGATAGCCGCCGCTTGCAAGAACTACACAGGCGCTGTGCGCATTTTTCCATTTAATTTCGATATCAGAAAGATTTTCATTTATTACGGCTTCAATAATATCAAATAAATCTGTTTCTAAAAGCGGAAGGACTGCCTGAGCTTCCGGATCTCCGAATCTGCTGTTATACTCAATTACTTTTGGTCCCGAGGAAGTGAGCATAAGCCCGAAATAAAGGCATCCTTTAAACGGACAGCCTTCACTTTTTAACGCGTTTATGGTCGGAATAAAAATTGTTTTTTCGCATATTTCCGCAATCGCCTGTGTATAATGAGGGTTAGGTGCAATAACGCCCATGCCGCCTGTATTGGGACCTTTGTTACCGTCCAAAGCGCGTTTATGATCCATTGACGAAATCATGGGTTTTACGGTTTTTCCGTCTGTAAAGGCCATCACAGTGACTTCGGGTCCTGTTAAAAATTCTTCGATTACAATATTTGATCCGCTTTCTCCGAATTTTTTTTCTACCATCATTGAATTAATGGCGCCAAGCGCTTCTTCCCTGTTTTCCGCGATTATAACGCCTTTTCCAAGAGCAAGACCGTCCGCTTTTATAACCAAAGGAAAAGATGTGCTCATTAATTTTACATGGTTACATGCGTCATCATAATTAGAAAATGTATGAAAAGCGGCAGTTGGAATGCCGTATTTTTTCATCAGGTTTTTTGAAAATACCTTGCTGCTTTCGATACGCGCGGCCGCTTTATTGGGACCAAAACATTTTCTTCCTCTTTTTTCGAGAGCGTCTACTATTCCAAGGGAAAGAGGATCATCAGGTCCTACAACAATATAACCAATTTCACATTCAACGACAAAATCACATATAGCCGAAATATTCGTTGCCTGTATAGATCCGCACTGCGCTTCCTTTAAAATGCCGCCGTTTCCGGGAGTGGCATATAACCTTGTGATACGAGAACTTTTCTTTAATGCACTGATAATCGCATGTTCTCTTCCGCCGCCGCCTACAACAAGTACTTTCATTTTATTTCCCCCTTACAAAACATTTCTACCGCTTTTGGGAGCAAAACCCATTCGCATTCCTGCATGACGCGCTGCTGAAGAGACTGCGGAGTGTCATCGGGAAAAACGTCAATTGCTTTTTGCAAAATTATTTCTCCGCCGTCTACAATTTCGTTTACAAGATGAACAGTTGCTCCTGTTACTTTTACGCCGCTTTCCAAAACAGCCTTGTGAACTTTAAGTCCGTAAAATCCCTTTCCGCAAAATGACGGAATAAGGGAAGGATGGACGTTAATTATTTTATTGCTGAACGCGCCCAGGACTTTATTTCCCAGAATCGAAAGAAAACCCGCAAGAACCACAAGTTCAATTTTTTCTTCTGTTAAAGCATCTGTAAGAACCGCATCAAAATCTGCCGCATTAATAAAACTTTTTCTTGCGATAGTGAGCGCTTTTATTCCTGCATTTTTTGCGCGCTCCAGGGCATAAGCGTTTTCTGCAGAGGAAATAACAAGCGAGATTTGTATATTTGCATCAATAAGCGCCTGTAAGTTAGTGCCGCCGCCTGATACCAATACTGCTATTTTTATCATGCTTTTTCCTTTAATCTCTACTATTCAATTTTTATTCCGTTAATATTTTTCTGCACTTCGCCGATGATATGCGCGTCTTCGCCGCAGGAACGAAGAATATTTAACGCTTCATCTGTATCATCCGGCGAAGTAATTACACACATTCCTACTCCCATATTATACGTATTAAACATATCTCTTTCAGGAATTTTACCTTCACAGGAAATTACATTAAAAATGGGAGGGATATTAATAGCGCTCTTTTTTATAACGGCGCCAAGGTTTTCGCCGAAGGCGCGAGGGATATTTTCCTGAAACCCGCCGCCCGTTATGTGACATATTGATTTAATTTCCGCCTTTTCCAATGCTTTTAAAATCGTTTTAACGTATATTTTTGTAGGCGTCAAAAGTTCTTCGCCCAGAGTAACGTCAAGTTCATTGTATTTTTTTTCCAGTACTTTTTTATTTTTATCTATTCCAAAAACTTTTCTTGTAAGCGAAAAACCGTTTGAATGAACGCCGGAAGACGCAAGCGAAATAATTACGTCTTTGTGTTTTACCCTGCTTTTATCAGGTATCTTTGATTTTTGCACGATGCCGACAGAAAATCCCGCAATATCGTATTCGTCGTCTTTCATCATTCCGGGATGTTCTGCGGTTTCGCCTCCTATAAGTGCGCATCCTGCCTGCACGCAGCCTTCTGCAACGCCTGCAACTATTTGTTCTATTTTTTCAGGAATGTTTTTTCCGGTTGCGATATAATCAAGAAAAAAAAGCGGTCTTGCGCCCGCGCAAATAATGTCGTTTACGCACATCGCGACGCAGTCGATTCCGATTGTATCGTGTTTATCCAAAAGCATGGCTATTTTTAATTTTGTTCCAACGCCGTCGGTGCCGGAAACAAGCACAGGTTCATAACCTTCCTCTTTTGGAAGCGCAAAAAGCCCGCCAAAGCCTCCTATGCCTTCCATAACGCCGGGTATTTTCGTGCGCTTTACATGTTTTTTCATTAAATCTACCGCGCGGTATCCTGCGGTAACGTCTACGCCAGCTTTTTTATAACTTTCGCTGTAACTGTTTTTCATTATTTATTCGCCTATTTTATAATTGTATTTGTCTTTTTCAATAACAGGCTCAGGCACAGGATAAAGCCCTGTAAAACATCCGTAACAAAAATCGCAAGTTGCATTATGTGCAATTTTTTGGACATTTTCGACCGATAAATATCCAAGACTGTCTGCGCCAAGAAATTTGCAAATTTCCTGCGTACTCATTTTGCACGCGATTAAATTTTCTCTTGAATCAATATCTGTTCCAAAATAACAGGGATTTACAAAAGGCGGAGACGAAATACGCAAATGCACTTCCCTGGCGCCCGTTTCACGCACAAGCTTAACAATGCGCCTCATTGTAGTTCCGCGCACAATGGAATCGTCTATTAATATTACGCGCTTTTGTTTAATGCTCATCTTTATTGTATTAAGTTTTATTCTTACTGCGCGATCGCGTTCTTCCTGAGTCGGCTGAATAAATGTCCGCCCTATATAACGATTTTTTATAAAACCAACTTCGTATGGTATCCTTGATTCTCTTGAATAGCCCAATGCCGCGTCCAAACCGGAATCGGGAACGCCCATTACAACATCCGCGTCTACAGGATGTTCCTTTGCAAGAAACATTCCTGCGTTTACGCGCGCCGAGTGAACGCAGGAACCCTGAATAACAGAATCCGGGCGCGCAAAATAAATGTATTCAAAGACGCACATGCCGTTTTTTTTGCCGCAGTGCGTTTTATTGCTTTTAATTCCTTCTTTATTGACAACAACAATTTCTCCCGGCTCAATATCGCGCGTAAACTCAGCTCCAATGCTGTCAAGAGCGCATGATTCCGAAGCGAATACAGTATCGTTTCCTAAAGAGCCCATGCAAAGCGGACGAAAACCGTAAGGGTCGCGAACGGCGATTAATTTACTTGGAGACATAATAACAAGCGAAAACGCGCCCTCGATTTCCTTTAAGGCTTCAGAGATTGCGTCTTCTATTGTATTTGTGCTGATTCTTTTTTTTGTTATTATATTAATTATAATTTCCGTGTCGCTTGTCGTATGAAAAACAGTTCCTTCCCTTTGCAGTTTTTCGCGGAGAGCATGGGCATTTGTTATGCTTCCGTTATGCGCAATTGCCATGGCGCCTTTAATGTGGCGCACAACAAGAGGCTGGGCATTGATCCTTGACTTTTGATCCATCGGCGCGTAACGGACATGACCTAACGCCATATTGCCTTTTCCAAGTTTTAAAAGCGTTTCCCTGCCGAACACGTCAGGAACAAGACCAAGATCGCTGTGATGATGCATAACGCCTTCGTTGCAAACGGCAATACCACAGCTTTCCTGACCCCTGTGCTGAAGCGCAAAAAGAGCAAGATATGCCTGTGTTGCAACATCAACATTAAGCTCTTTTGAGTATATTCCGAATACCCCGCAACTGTCGTACATAACTGATTATTTAAGTCTTTCCTGCAATTGATTATCTTTTTCGATAACTTTTTTTGCCATGTCCTCTTTCATTTCCGTCAATTTTTTGGCAAGAGTTTCGTCGGATAAGGCAAGAATCTGAGCCGCTAAAATTGCGGCATTGTCCGCTCCGTCAATCGCAACTGTTCCTACAGGGATACCCGGAGGCATCTGAACCATCGCAAGGAGAGCGTCAAGGCCGTCCAGTGATGATTTTATGGGGATTCCTATAACAGGCAGCGTTGTATGAGCCGCAAGGACGCCCGCAAGGTGCGCAGCCATGCCGGCAGCCGCTATGACCACTCCAAAACCGTTTTTTTGCGCATCCGAAGCAAACTGGGCAGCTCTGTCCGGCGTACGGTGAGCGCTCATCACGTGAGCTTCAAAAGGGATGCCAAAACTCTTAAGTTTATTAAAAACTTTTTCCATGACAGGCAAATCGCTGTCACTTCCCATAATAACCGCAACTTTCTTCATATTAACCTTCCTAAGACTTGTTGGCTTACTATATCATTTTTTTGTTTTTTTGGATACTATGTATCTGAGGAGTTTATATGCAAACAACAAATTATAGGTTTGAAACATTGCAGGTTCAGGCAGGTCAGGAACCGGACAGCGCCACAGGCGCGCGCGCAGTTCCGATTTATCAGACGACTGCGTTTGTTTATCCCGATTCAAAAGCGGCTGCAGGACGTTTTGCCCTGACCGAAAGCGGAAACATCTATTCAAGACTTACAAATCCAACATGGGATGTTTTTGAAAAACGTATGGCAGCTCTTGAATCTGGAGCGGCGGCTCTTTGTACAGCTTCCGGGCAGGCGGCAGTTTTTTATGCTGTCATGAATATTTGCAGGACCGGGGATCATATAATCTCTTCCAAATTTGTTTACGGCGGAACATACAACCTTTTTGCGCACACATTTAAGGATATGGGAATTGAAACCGCTTTTGTCGATCCTGCCGATATTTCGAATTTTGAAAAAGCAATTAAACCGAATACAAAATTGATCTTTTTTGAATCTTTGGACAATCCGAATTCTACAATAGTGGATATCGAAGCTGTATCGGAAATTGCGCATAAAAACGGCATTCCCGTTATTGTAGACAATACCCTGCCCTCTTCTTTCTATTTGCGGCCAATTGAACACGGCGCGGATATTGTCGTACACTCCGCAAGCAAATTTATAAACGGCAATTCCAACTCCATAGGCGGAGTAATTATCGACGGCGGAAATTTTGACTGGGCGCAAAATGATAAGTTCCCTGGTCTTTCAAAACCGAACCCAAGTTATCACGGACTCATTTTTACGGACGCTGCAAAAAATCTTAGCTTTATCATAAAAGCGCGCACTACCCTGTTACGCGACACAGGCGCGTGCATGTCGCCTTTTAACGCGTTTTTAATGCTTCAGGGGCTTGAAACCCTTTCATTAAGAATGGAGCGCCACGTTTACAACGCGCTTAAGGTTGTGGATTTTTTAAAAACTCATCCTCTTGTAGAAAAAGTAAATCACCCTGCGTTAAGCGAACATCCTTATCACGCGATTTATAAACGCTATTTTCCAAACGGAGCCGGAAGCGTTTTTACATTTGACATTAAGGGAGACGGAAAAAAAGCGAATCTCTTTACAGAAAAATTAAAACTCTTTTCGCTTGTATCAGACCTCGCGGATTTAAAATCGCTTGTTATTCATCCTGCAAGCACAACACATTCCCAGATTGACGAAAAGGATTTAATCGAAAGCGGAATTAAACCAACCTCGATACGTCTGTCAATCGGAATTGAGCATATTGATGATATTATCGAAGACTTAAAACAGGCGTTTGAAGCGGTTAAATAAGGCTGGGTGTTTTGGGATCAGGGAGCAAAAAGACAGGAACATTATGAAAAACAGTTTTTTAATTTTAGTTATTTTTTCGCTTTGTTTTGCGGCATGCCACAGATATGAAGAACATTCGCTTGAGGATTTTGAAGCGTTTAATCCCCAGGGACTTTCTGAGCTTTTGGAAAAAACTGTAAGCAAGCCCTGGCGCGGTGAAGCCTTTATTCCGGGAAGACTTGGAGGAACATGGCATGCGGTGATTGGTCAGGATCCAAAAAGTTTTAACCACCTTACTGCCGAACAGGACAGCACAACTTCTTCCATTGTAAACAGAATGACAGAATACCTTGTTGATTATGATTTTATCCGCAGGCAGTGGATTCCCCATATCGCTGTTCCGCAAATAGTGGTCGATGCGGAAAACGACAGATTACAGGTTATCTATACGTTACGCGACGATCTTTACTGGAGCTATTATAATTCTGACAGAAGGGTAAAAGTTACAAGCGATGACGTAATTTTCTGGTATGACGAAATTGAAGGAGACAGCGCATTTAACAGTTCCGGCTACACAGGTCAGTTTTTAACAATGCCCGACGGAAGCGTTGCAAGAAAAACAATTACAAAAATTGACGATCTTACATTTTCCTTTAATTTTCCAAGAATTATTGCAGATCCCCTTTTATCAACCAACATGAACTTCGGTCCGCGTCATATTTACGAAGAAGCAAAAAGAACAGGCGGCATTGACGGAGTTAGAAATATTTTCAGCGTAGCTGTTAATCCTCAAACTATTCCTTCAATGGGCGAATGGTTTTTAACAGAATATACGCCGAGCCAAAGACTTGTTTATACGCGAAATCCAAATTACTGGCGTAAGGATTCAAACGGGGTTTCTATCCCCTATGTTAATGAATTAATATTGCGAATAATTCCTGAAGAAAACACGCAGCTTCTTCTTTTCAGTAACGGAGAAACAGAATCGTACAGTCTTCGTCCTGAAGATATTGACGCTCTTGTAAACAGGGGAAGCGGCAATTTTACGGTTTTTAATTCGGAAGGCTCCCTTAGCGCGAATTTCTGGACGTTTAACCAAAATCCTGTTAACTCAAGAAAACCTCAGTATCAGTGGTTTATACAAAAAGAATTTCGTCAGGCAATGAGCTGTCTTTTAAACAGGGATCGCATAAATACGCAAGTTTACCGCGGACTTGCGGAGCCAAAACTTACGATTTTTCCGGAAGGAAATCCATTTTTTAATCCTGATATAACGCTTCAATATCTTTATGACAGGGAAAGAGCGCTTGAACTCCTTGCAAGCATCGGCATTTCGCAGGACAGAAGGGGAATTATGCGCGATTCCAGAAACCGCAGAATCGAGTTTAATTTGACAATCAGATCCGAAAGCACGATGAATCAGGATATTGCGTCCATTATAAGGTATGAACTTGCGCAGGTCGGCATTAAGGTAAATATCCGCGTACTGGATTTCCAAAAACAGGTTCAGCAGTTATTCGAAACTTTTAACTGGGATTCCATGCTTATTGGTCTTTCCGGTTCCGGGATTTTTCCAAGTCAGGGAAGCAATGTCTGGCCTTCATCGGGAAATTTGCACATGTGGCATCCAAATCAGGAAACGCCCGCGACAGAATGGGAAGCGCGGCTTGATTATCTTTATAATGAAGGTCAATTTACGCTTGATACTGAAAGGGCAAAAATTATTTGGGACGAGTTTCAGGAAATTATACTTGAGCAAAGCCCTTTAATTTATTTAATGCGTTCCCGCGGTTTTTGGGCATTGAATAACCGTTGGGATTTTTCAAATGTATACTTTGATAATACAAACGGCGCGGAAACAACATTTATTTTCTTAAAATAATGGAGGTTAAAAAATGAAATCCCCCAGAGAATTAAGCATTGATATCACTCTTATCGACATGGTTGAATCGCTAGGTCTTTCCGGAAAGGCAATGCAATGTTTAAAAATTCTTCTTGCGAATGAGGAAATTCAGGCGCAGCAGGAATTTGCAAACACTGTTTCGATTATAAGACTTGGATTTAACGATCATGGTCCTGTTCATATGCGCACGGTCACATATAATTCAGTACTAATGATGTCCCTTCTTCATAGAATGGGAATAAAAACAAGCCTTGAAAATGACGGCTGCGGCGAGTTTGAAGACAGCCTGATTGCTGTTATGCTCTCTTCAATGTTTCATGATCTTGGCATGCAGATGGGACGCGATAATCATGAAGAACACAGCCTGATTATGGCGCTTCCCTTAATTGATAGAATTTTATCGGAAGTTTTTCCTGATGATCTTCATAAAAGGGTAATGATAAGGGCTGTAGCTCTTGAAGGAATTGCAGGACACATGGGAACCATAAGCGTTTCTTCCATCGAAGCCGGAATTATTCAAATAGCGGACGGCTGCGACATGACAAAGGGAAGGGCTCGTATTCCAATTTCGCTTGCTCATACTACAAAGATGGGTCATATTCATCAATATTCAGCTAACGCAATTGAAAAGGTGAGCATAACTCCCGGCATGGAAAAACCAATCCGCGTGGATATAAGCATGTCAAACGAAGCCGGCGTATTTCAGGTAGAAGAAGTTTTAATGCACAAGATATCAAGCAGCACCGCAAGAAGTCATGTTGAATTGTACGCAAGTGTCAGGGACGAAGATGCAAGAAGGTATTTATAATTGAACAAAAATACATTCGGCAGTGTTTTTAAAGTGACAACTTTCGGCGAATCTCACGGCAGGGCTTTAGGCTGCGTTATTGACGGCTGCCCTTGCGGACTTGATCTTTGTATCGAAGATATCGAAAAAGAACTTGCACGCCGCCGCCCGGGAAAGGAACACGGTTCGCGCGATGAAAAAGATACGCCTGAAATTCTATCAGGGATTTACGAAGGAAAAACGCTTGGAACGCCGATAGCGATTGTTGTTTACAATACAAATCAGGAATCAAAAGATTATGATGATTTAAAAAACGTATACAGGCCGGGGCATGCAGATTACACATGGGAAGCAAAATACGGCTTTCGCGATCATCGCGGCGGCGGAAGAAGCTCAGGGCGGGAAACGCTTGCAAGGGTCGCCGCCGGAGCCGTAGCAAAAAAAATTCTTTCGCTGCACAAAATCGGGATAACCTCTTCATTTGATGCGCCAAACTCAATTGAAACGCTGCGCGAAGAAAAAGACAGCGCAGGCGGCGTAATAACATGCCGCATAACGGGAGTTCCCGCAGGACTTGGAGAGCCTGTGTTTGATAAACTTGACGCGCGTCTTGCCGCCGCAATTATTTCTATAGGCGCATGCAAAGGAATAGAGTTTGGCGCAGGTTTTGCCGCCGCAAACTTAAAAGGAAGCGAAAATAACGATTATCCCAAAGCAGGGTTTGAATTTGAAACAAACAATTCAGGCGGCATACTTGGCGGCATTTCTACCGGACAGGAAATTATTTTTAAGGCAGCATTTAAACCGACCCCTTCGATTGGAAAACCGCAAAAGGCATTTACAAAAGACGGCAATATAAAGGAAATTGAAATTAAAGGAAGGCACGATTACTGCATTGTTCCAAGAGCCGCCATTGTAGTGGAAGCCATGGCAGCGCTTGTATTGGCAGATTTTTTATTATTATCCCGCCTGACAAGAATTTAATAAGAAGATCAACCATGTTCTCCGTGGTTATTTTTTTAGCTTTTGCGTATATATAACGGGATGGAGTCGATTTCTTTGTTGTCTATAAACAGCACAAAATTTACAAGCCCTGGATTTTTAAAATGAAGGTTTCCTATGCTAAAGACAAGATGGGAAACAGCGGATGCGTTGCCCACTCCCCTTACATCGATATTTCCGTTTATGGCTTCCATGCTCATTTCGCCGTCAAGATCGCGCGTTTCAATTCTGAAATTATGAGAGCCGAATTCCCATAAATCAAAACGCAAGCGTATCACAACAGATAATTGAGGATGTACGCACGGAAAGTTGCGCGAAATAATTGTATCAAAAGTGCCTACAATTGTTAATTTTCCGCCATTTTCCTGAGCAAAATCACAAAATGTAAAAAGTTCAATTTTAATAACACACCAGCCGTCAGTTTTTTTCTTTAAAAAAATAAATCTATTGATTTATGTAACATTATAGTACATATTTAAATTAATAGCAATTGAGGTCTGTATGAAGAAACATGGTTTCAACCCTTTTCTCCCCTCCTGGGAATATATTCCGGACGGCGAGCCAAAGGTTTTTGACGGCAGAGTTTATTTATACGGCTCTCATGACAGATTTAACGGTTATGTATATTGCCTGAATGATTATGTATGCTGGTCTGCGCCTGAAAATGATTTAACCGACTGGCGTTATGAAGGCGTAATTTACAGTAAAACGGACGACCCTTACAATAAAGACGCAAACTCAAATCTTTACGCGCCTGATGTAACATGCGGGCCTGACGGACGATATTATTTATATTATTGTCTTGATAAAAAGATATTTATAAGCGTTGCCGTATGCGACACTCCCTGCGGTAAATTTGAATTTTTTGGCTTTGTCCGCTACGAGGACAATATCATGCTCGGAAGAAAAGAAGGCGATGTTCCGCAGTTTGATCCTGCCGTTATCACAATCGGAAAAGAGACGTACCTTTATTCAGGGCAATGCAGCGGCAAGGTAAAAACGGTTGAAGATTTCAGAACTCATTCGATAGCCGTAGTTCTGGCGCCTGACATGCTTACAATAAAAGAAGGTCCGTTTCCCATTATACCCGGCATAAAAGCAGGCAAAGGCACAGGATTTGAAGGCCATGAGTTTTTTGAAGGTTCTTCGATAAGAAAAATAAACGATACTTTTTATTTTATTTATTCTTCGTATAACATGAACGAACTTTGTTATGCAACAAGTCTTAACCCATTAGGTGATTTTAAATACGGCGGCGTGATTATAAGCAACGCTGACGCCGGAATCGACACTTACAAACCTGCCGCCAAAAAAATGTATCACGGCAATAACAATCATGGCAGCATAGCGGAAATTGCAGGCAGCTATTACGTATTTTATCACAGACACACAAATGGAAACGAATACAGCCGTCAGGCATGTTTTGAAAAGATAAAAATTAACGCGGACAAAAGCATCCATCAGGCCGAGATGACATCTTCCCCGGAAGGCGGCTGTCTCCCGGGAAAAGGCTTGTATCCTGCGTACATCGCCTGTAATATTTTTTCCGCTGATGAATACAATTTTGAACCGGAAAAAAAACACTGGCCGAACAGGACTCCTCAAATGCCTTTTATCACCCAGGATGAAAACGATGTTGTTTCACCTAACGGAGATGAAAAAGACGGCTATATTGCAAATATTACGGACGGCTTTGGCTTTGGTTTTAAATATTTTGACTGCAGGGATGTAAATAAGGTTAAAATAAAAACGCGCGGTTACTGCAAAGGCTTTTTTGAAGTAAAAACTTCGTGGGACGGAAAAACCATTGGAATAATTAATATTGAACCAAGCAACATCTGGCATGAATTTTCATCTGATATAAAAATACCTGACGGCAAACAGGCTTTATATTTTATTTACAGAGGCATGGAAAACGCCTCGTTAGCTTCATTTACGCTTGAATAGAATTAAAAAGAAATATGGCATTTTTTATTCTGATATATTATAATTAGATCATGAAAAATCATATTGAAAAGTTCCTGTCATTCCCTCCGGTTTACGCTGTGGTATCGCTTTTGGTATACGCATTCTACGCAATTCCGATAGGACTTTCGTTATTCCCGCCGATTCTTTTACTTGTATATTCGTTTGTTATTATTTTTACAAAATTTACGCTTATTCGTCTTTTAATTTTTTGTCTTTTAATTGCGTTCTCTGTTTTTATTTTTTTTATTGCTTCCTGTATTATATTCGGATTGACTTCCCGCCTTCTAACATTGGGAATAAAACCCGGAAGATATGCAATCGGAAGCCCGACTTTTTTAAGGTGGCTTATTAACGGCGGCTTACACACAATTGCGCTGTATACGTTTCTTCCAATAATTGTAGGATCGGGCTGGATAAAAATTTATTTTATTCTTGCGGGCTGTAAAATGGGAAAAAACGTTTTTCTAAATTCGCCTTCGCTTCAGGACTCGTATTTACTGGAACTTGGAAACGATGTTATTATCGGCGGAAAAGCCGACATTACGTGCCACATGTTCGAAGGAAGGCATCTTATTTTAAACAGGATAGTCATTGGCAACAACACATTAATTGGCTTTAGGAGTTATGTAATGCCGGGAAGCACAATCGGAGATAAATGCAATGTCGGCTATTACACAGTTGTAAGAAAAGACAGAAACATTGATGATCACTCTACTCTGGTTTCTTTTCCCGGTCTCCCAATACGAAATATCGCTAAATTTGTAAGTGAAATGGATAAATAGGCTGCAAGCAAGGTACTTTACGGATGCCGTTTAATGTATCGAGCTATTAAAAATAACGCAATACTGATTAATATTAGCGCAATACTTACCGTTAACTGGAAAAACATAATAACCTCCCCCTAACTTATAAACCATTTCAAAATTACATCTACAACACCAATAACACCAAGTATACCAACAATAGCCACTACGGTATTTAATAAATGCTCCAACTTGCTTGGTTGTTTCAATAAATATTCGTACAATCTGCTCAGTGTATTGTCAATATTTTTTAAAATAACAATCTCTTCTTTATCCACATTTCGATCATATAAATAAAATCGTTTAGTGTCAAGAAAATAAAGGCTGTCCTGAGATTTCCAGGACAGCCCTGTTTGTCTGCGCTTACCTGCTTCCGCTGAACGTATCGTAGAACTGATAGCTGGACGTTGCGGGGTTCACAACCTGAGTACCAGTTGAGAACTCAAGGCTGCCTCCCGGATACAATGGATAGCGATGCTGCTGGACAGCCCACGCGTTTTTACCCCATGCCCAGTCAAGGGGACCTTGGTTTACGTTATATCCATTGGTGACATCGCCCGTAGTGCCGGCAATAAAATAAAAGTACGCTGTGTCTGTTATTTCCCAGCTCATCCAATACCAGACGCCCGTGTCGGTGGAAAGACCGGTTGTATTAGTCATAAGCCTTATACCAGTATAATCCCGCTCATTCCATGAAAGCGGGAAACCGGGGATACTGTTTTGTCCTGATGTATCGTCTCCGCCGCGAAGCCAAAGCTGTAACGCTTTTCCCATTGCAGTTGCTCTTCCTTTAAGAGTACCGGTTGCGCCATAAGCCTGAGTAGCCCAGTTGGGCGGAACCGTGCCAAAGTTAAACGCTACAACAGAACGTGTCGCTTTTTCGTAAACTATCTCGCTTTGAACGCTTCCTATCGAAGCTCTTGCGCTTAATCCAAAAATATATCCGTTCCTGTTTGCATTACCCTGAAGAAGCGTAAAACTAACGCTCTCCCCTGGTTCGCCGCCCAGAGAAGGAGTACTATGAGGATATGATAACACAATGGGATGAGCGCCTGCATCACTGAGAGGATTACCATTAAATCTATGCTCTTCTGTACCTGTTTGAGCTGTCCTCTCTCTTCTGTTTGCTGCGTACCCAGGATCACTGTAATTTATAACCGCGCCCGGCGTTTGTGTATCTATCCTTACTCTTGCTGTGTACGGCTGAACCGCAACAGGAGTATCAATCACAGAGCCGCCGACATTTACGCTTACATCTACCCTTACCCATCCCGGTGTGCCGCTCATATCCGTTTGGGTAAAATTAGCTGCATCAAGATTATCTGTTCTTACCCAGTAACGCGGAAGCTGATGAGTTCCGGTAGTTGTATTCCATGTTACAGTTCTAAGATCGATATAGGTAGCCTCATTAATTATTGCAGGCACCCAGCCTTGTTGTCCTGTTCTGCTTGCAGAATCCCATGTACCGGTTCCCCATTGCAACCAGTATTCAGGTATTTCAGTATGGCTTATTGCTAAAGTGGCATCCCATTGGTTATTCGGGTCATGTACCCCCGTTCTAAGCTGAACCCAAAAAGGAACGGATGCTTGCACATAACGATTGTTACCTGGGTTTGTCGTAGATGGCATTACGCTGTAATCAATTTGTACGAAAGGTACAATGTAGTGAGATACTGATATATCATCCGGATCTAATGCATTTCTAACCGATGTCGGAACATTTTCATTTCTGCTTCCAAAAACCCAATACCAGTCACTAAGATTAGTTGAACTATTATTTGTAGAAGATTGTAAACTATATGTGCCGCCAGCTCCCTGAACCCATCCGCTACCTTGATTTGCTGTTCTTACTGCACCTATTAATACCCATGTTCCGCTACGATTAAATTGCGTATACCCTGAATTGTTGGCTCCGCCAACAGCCGGATCAAAAGTACTAACTGAATAAGGTGATTTCATGTAGTGCGGAGCTACTCTCCCATATCCTGTGGGGTTATTGGGGTTAGCAGTAACCATTGTTGCCTGATTATTAACCCAATATGTAACATTATTAGCTGGAGTTTGCCAGAATTTATCCTGATTGCTTGCCGGTTGATCTCTTTGAGATGTATACGTACCTGTCGCGCGATACTGCACTACCTGCCTCCATGTGCCTGCGCTTGCCGGCATTGTTGCAGGGTTAGTGGCTGTAAGGCTTGTTTGCGCATTTGTTAGATTTACCCAGTACGGTACAGTTTGTGTTGTTCCGGAAAAAGTAACTGTTTCTGTATTAAATGATCCCCTGTTTCTTTCTACGCGTATGAAAGGCCTATTCACTCCGGGATTGGCAACTGTCAGCGTTGTAGTTCCTGCCTGAAATCCTGCAAGATAATTGTTCTGTTCGTCACGTACAATGCTGTTTGGCAGGGTTAAAGTGTAATTAACGCCTTTAACGCGAAGGTGATATCCCCAATTTTCGTCTACAGTAACTGTCATTACGCTGCCTGATACAGAAACAGCTCCGGAAGCCACAGGTATTTGAACTCTGGCGGCTCCAGCTCCTGTTAAAATATTTGTAAGAGCAGAATAATCAGGCTCAACATTAAAGTTTAAAATGTATTTTTCTGTTAAGTCAGGATCGCCGTTTGCATCTGTGCCGTTTGTTCCGATTGTGTAATAAGGCGAAAGAGAGTTTCCGCCAAAACGGAAATAGTCGTTTCTTGACATAACGGCAGGCGCAAGATACGTACCTGCCTGTAAAAGCGTAATGGTTCCCGTTCCTCTGTAAACATCTTCGCTGAACGTTAATACAAGTCTTGAGTCTTCTGTTAATTCAGCGCTTATAAGCTGCGGTATATCCGTTCTTATATTAATGCTTGTATAGAAACTTAATCCCTGCCTTCCATGTCTATCCCAGTCAGATTTTAATTCGGTATTTATACTATTGCCGCCCATTGAGATAACCGCACTGTTTAAAAGCAGATCTATTACTTCAAGCGTGTTAACAGTGTTTCCGTTTAATACAAAAGGAGCAATCTCATCTCCGTCCTGCACGGTGTATCTAAACACAAGCGAACTGCCCACTATACCGCTGGATGTATTAATACTTACATCCCTGTAATTTGAACCGCCGTTTCTTATATTAAGCCTTACAGACAATGTATTATTGCTGACGCTTAATGTTCCGCGATCGGCTAAATTAATTCGTACATCAACAATCTGTCCTACAGTGTATGTGCCGGGATTTGAACCGCCAAGACTTTGCAATAATGCTTCCTGTCTATTGATTGTTATCGTAACAGTAGCGGTAGGATCGGAAACATTTCCTGCAAGATCTGTCTGCCTTGCGCGAATTCTGTATTCAGCAGCCGATGAAATGGTTACTTCACTTCTGTATGTAAGCCACGGACCTTCATTTATTGAGTATTCAAGCACCGCGTCAGCATTTTCGCCTGTTATGGTAAATATTTGCGGTTCGTGGAATGTTCCCGCGGCAGCGTTTAGAAGCGGAGCATTTGGCTTCAGCGTATCAATAACTATATTTCTCCGGTTTGCTTCAACGCTATTGTTTGTTATATTATTGTCCGATGGAACTGTAACTGCAGTTAAAATGTTTCCGGCAATATCTGTAATCACCCCGCCGCCAAGAGAAAAACTGTTAGCTGTCAAGGAAGAAGAATTATCGCCAGTCTCCACTAAATATGTAAAAAGAAGCGCATCCTGTCCCATCAGCGTCGGAGTTTTTCCTGCGCCTGTTCCGCCTGTATTAAGGTTAAGCGTAGTATTGTTTGGACTGCCCGGAATAAAATTTATAGGCTCGTTAAATCTTAGCAATATGTATATTGTTTTTCCGCCGTTATAATATCCCGAGTTACTCATTGCCTGTACGCTTAATATACTAGGCGCTGTAGTATCAAGCCTTATTTTCTTTGTATTGGCAAGGTTTCTTCCTGTAGGAATGGCAATATTCGGGTTATTATCACTTGCATCTTCCCAATGCTCTTTTGGTGAATCAATACTTCCAACGCTAAGCTCACTAATTGTATCTCCGGCCTGAACCGTATAACTAAAATGATGCCTGTGATCCCCGTCAGGGTCATTGCCTGCAGGTTTTGAATATAACGCACGTCTTGGGGTCGCGCCAGGTATGTTTAAAACAAGAGAAGCTCCTGTGCCTGTGTATCTTACCTTCTTGTTAAACTCCAGGTATATATCAATAACAGCGCCTGCTTTATACGAATCGTCCGGCGTTTCGCTTGATATAAACATAAGAACAGGCACGTTTGTATCCGCTCTTGCAGAAACAGAAGCCTGCGTCATGTTTCCGCCTAAATCCGTAAGCCTTGCTTCTATGCGTCCGCCGCCTTTCATTACTTCGTCAATATCCAATGCATAGGGTCCTGCGTTCCATGTTCCATTTTGGTTTAACACAACGCCTGTTACATCAAACCCGTTCCATGTAACAGTAAAATTACCCATTCGCCCGGCGCTGTTCCACGCTGCATTATTCCATGCGCGCAATGAATCGTCATCCCATGTTCCGGACATTAAAATTTCATCGTCAACTTCCAGATTCGGCATTTGGTAGTTGGGATTATTAAAATCGCTGTCCTGTATAACATTATCCGCAGCGCCTGCTCTTCTGATCGTTATCGTTTTTACGCTTAATTCATCAGGAGGAGTAATATCGCCCCTCAATGTAAGCAGTCTGGTAATGGATCTTCCGGTCTGACCTTCAACCCTGAATATAAATGTTTGAGTAATTAACGGTACATTCTTACTGATTCCCAAATCGGAAAAAAGATTTATATATTTGTCAAAATCCCTGTAAACCCTGTTGTTCTCTGTAACCATGTTGGTAAGATTAAGACGCCACATCTTGTTTCCGGTTGTATCCTGCCAATATGGAGCAGAATCACTTCCCGTACCGGTTTGCGCTGTATTATCTATTCTGTTCCAGACATTGGAATCCGCGCTTTGATATTCAAACTGATCCATGTTATTTCCGGGTTTTATCCAGACAATATCAAGTTTAACAGGATTAATACCGTCGCTTGCCCTGCCGTTTATTCTGAATGTTCCATTGATGTCTCCAAATAATGTTTCAGTTCCTTCCGGATTTTCAATTTCGATTTCCGGCATTGTAATGTCCATTACAAAGAAATAACGATTTTTTCTGTCGCCGGACAAACCGTTTATATCTACGCAGTCTATCTGGATAACATAATCAGCGCATTCTTCCGGCGCCTGTATGCTAAAGGAAAAGAATCCCGAAGGAGTTGTTCCCTGTACAAGAGGCGTATTTATTCTTGTAGCCTGGGCAACCGGTTCTCCCACAGGCTGCAAACTGCTGTCTGCCTTGAATATTTTATAGGTTACGCTGTACACTCCGTCATCATCATACGATAAAAGCTGCAGATCGGATTTAGGATATATTTGAGACTGCTGCGGATCAGAATGATGTCCAATTCCTGCCGTCCATGGTTTATCCGATTCCGGCCAGTACACAAACCATCCGTGTGCCGCAATTTCTTCATTACCGGCTTTATCTGCCGCAATACTTATTAACTGTAAAAAATACGGAGAAGTTTTTCCGGGAAGCGCATTTAAATTTATTTCGTCTTCCGGAATTATTATTCTTCCGCTCCAGTGCGCTTCCTGTATTGGAATTCTTTCTTCGTTATAATAGTAATTACCGTAATTATCCGCCAACTGAAAAGCTATTGTATCAATGGAAAAATCATCATGAACCTCATACTGAACCGTGATATCCTGATTAAACAATTTTTCCATAATCGAAGGATCTTCCAATTGATAATTAATAAACGTGCTGTAAACATCTTCATAATAATTGTAAATCTCTCCCGGAACGCTGTGAAACTGCAAAGGCGGTAAAAGTATTCTTGTTACAGGTCCGTCTTTATCAATAATGACGCGGCGCTGAGCAAGAGCGCCCCTGTTGCTTACGTTATTTTCGGCTCCCGCGGAAATGTTATATTCGCCGTCAGCCGCTCCTTCCATCGAAATTGTTATTGACCAATTTACAAAACCGGGACCCTGTTCAATATTCCATACTCCGCTTCTTGAGACCCATTCGTCATCATCAAGATAGTTGCTGCGCCATGCGCCGCGCTCTCCATGCCATTCCTGCTTCCACGGCTCCCCTGATCTGCTTACTCTTTCTATGGTGACAAACAAATGAACAATTTCCTGCAAATCTGACGCGGTTCCGGTTATTTCAAGCTGCGTGCCGATATTTTCCATAAAGACAGGAGTGATTATTTCTACAACAGGCGGATCCAGATTTAATTTTATGCCAAGACCAACATCGCAGGAGAAAAAACTGAATGTTAATAAAAATAAAATCGCGCTTAAATTAATTATTTTTTTCATTTTTTTCCTCCTATAATCCCCTGTTTCCTATTTGCATGCCCCAGTTTCCGTACGACCTGTAGTTATGTACGAACCAATTCTCGCTAAACGCCTGCCATGAATCTGGAGCTGGAGCACTATGCAATACACCCGGAAACACATCCGTCCTTGAAACCGGAGTTACCTGCCAGAACTCGCTTACAATTTCCCATGTAATAAAAATAAAGTCTGCAGTATTACTGGCGCCGTTACGGTAGAAGAATTTGCTTCCATTACCTGTCATATCGTTATACCACATTGGGAAGCCTGCGATTGTTACAGCTCCGTTACGCGTATTAGTAGCTTCAATTTTTAGGAAATTATTTTCCGGCACCTGAGCATTTACGCCTCTGTAAATCACCACTGTTTTAAAAGCGCCTTCATAACCGGCAGCGCTGTTCGTAAGATCCGTTCGCGTTGCCCTCGCGCCTATATAATCTTTTCTGGCTGTATACAGACTTCCATCGTCTATTGTTCTTATTGTTCCCATCGTATATGCATTTGTACTTGCGTTAAACAATGTAGTCGTAATTTCTGATGTTGTTGCGTCAGGAATATTTGAATTCTGCGCGCCGTTATCGGAATTGGCTACATAAGGATCGCCTCCCGGCATTGTGCCTGTAGTAATACGCGCAATTCCTCCGGTTAACCCTCTTAATACGCCAATATCAGTTTCAGTATTTGAAGGTAAAGTAGAACCGCTTCTGTTCCACTCGCCGTAAGTTAATACAGCTCCGGGCGTTACGCAGTCAATTCGATAATTCACACCGGTTTGGAACGTCCCCTGCGATCCTGAATGCGCTCTGTTATTCGAAACGCGATCCACCCTTATAACAGGCGTTGCCGTCTGCTGCGACCAGAACCAGCGGTTTGCATGCTGTTCCAGTCCCCAGCCTGCAAAATAATTCGAAGCGCTGTCGCGGAAAGAATTTTCGTCAATTTCTACCTTCCATTGCCTTCCCGGCGGAAGCGGATCCAAATGCACGGTAATCGTGTTTGTACCGGCTCCCAACACCCTTTCGGTGTTTACAACTTCAATTTCCTGCCATAAAAATTTAGCGGTATTTAAAAGCGGTCTTAAAGTTCCGTTATCAATACCGCTTTCAAAGTTAAGAACATATTTTGTTACTGTATCAGGAACATATCTTCCTGCTTCCTGTCTTATGCCATGCGTCGTTCTTATGTAGTAACTTGCGGCGCCATTATTCGTTAACGAAGGTCTCGATGCGGCCGGAAGAGCATTATTAATTAATATAAACTCTTCATTTGTTAATACGGGCGGAATAAGCCAGTTACCGGTAGTTACTCCCGAAGCGCCGCCTGCTGTTGCTGTAGGTTTAATCCTGATATAACCTCTTTCTGGCTCAACCGGCCCGCTGAATACAAGCGTTATTGTTGAATAATCGCCGTTAGGTGTAATTACAGCATTGGATACGGGAGCGCCGCCTGTAATTGTCGGCCTTATGCTTAATACTCTAAGATTTGGACGGCTGCTGTTATAGGCGCTTACACGCGCGCTTACTTTATCGGCATTGTCGCCGTCTGAGGTAAAGGGCTGCCCCACAACTCTATTGACACCTGTAAGATCTATTGACGTTATTGTAACGGGTTCCATTCTCCTGTTGTCATCTACAGTCCATGAAAAACTCAATGAAAAAGAAGCATTCGCGCTTGTTACAGTTTGAATAGGTCTTGAAACAACAGTCGTGTTTGATCCTGTACCAACGTTAAAATTTACACTTCCGTTTCCGTTTGAATAAACAGGACCGGAAAAAATCAATTTAAAGTTTAATACTGATCCTCCGTTGTAAGTTCCGTCCGGGTTATCGCAAACTATGCTTACAAGCTGCGAAAAACTGGAAAGGCTGAACGTTATAAACGGAAACTCTTCTCCCTCATTTCCTGCCCTGTCAATCTGACGCGCAGAAAGATCATATGTTGTCGGTTCAGTAAGTACAGCCTCGTATGGAAGAGTTATATTGTCCCACTTAACTCCATTTATTGTGTATTGAATTATTGTTCCCTGATATGTTTCTACTCCGTGCGGCGTTCCAGCGTGGGTACATGAAGCAGTAATTAAAAAACGCTGTGAATTAGCAGGGTCACCCGGGGCAGGATCTAAAAGCCTTACGCAAGGCGCAATTGGTTTTATTGCGTCTATTCTTACATTACTTGTTTGATTTACACTATGCGTACCCAGAGCAAGAAAATTCCCCTGCGCTCCGATTTTATCCGTAATTTCCAAAAGATGAGCGTCAGAAAAACAATTTGCAGTTGTTATCCTTAGGTTCTGATAATCATACGAATCTCCGTCCTGAACCTTGTATGTAAATCTCATTACAGTATCGTTTGAAGCGGTCGTCTGGAATGTCGCAAAACGATTAACTCCTGCGCTGCCGCTGAACGGAAGTATTAAAGCCGGGCTTCCAAGCACCCTTACTTCCTTGCTAAGAGCAACATCAAAAGTTATTTCTTCGCCTTCCCTGTGCCACGAGTATGAAGGAACTTCGCTATTATAATTTTGCTTACCTTCCGCTCTTGTTATTGTAATTCCGGTTATTACAGGCGAAACTCCCCTTACCTGTATTCCTTTTGCAGTTAAAGCGGCTGTTAAGGAAGATGAAAGAGCGCCGCTTTCAATGTCAGCTGTCATTTCAGAATTGTTAAGATCAAAATAATCCGCCGTTAGAACATTGGCATCATCACCCGACTGTACGTCATAAGTAAAAACAAGAGTGTTACTTCCGGCTCCGCTTGTATATTCCGCATATCGATACTGTCCGTGCGTAAAACCTGTAAGTCTTATTAAAGGTGAAGAAAACTCGTCATATACATTATCAACAGCTCTTTCGAATATAGCCTGTATAAGTATTTCATCCCGGCTGCTGAACTGGGCGCCGTTGTTATGCGGCGTAGTAATACTTATAAGTTTTGGCAGAGCCGCAATTTTAATGAAAAGGTCAGAATGTTCTTCATTACCAAGCGCGTCTTTTACGTTAATTTCGTATCGATAATCATTCATCTCTTCATGACTGTCCACTGCCGTCCATACGTCAATAAGCTGATCGCTGCCTTGTCTTATTTTTTGCTGCTTTGTAAGCGGTATAAAATCACCTAACGCCTGTGAATAAAGCGTAACTTCGGCAATTTCAAGCCCCGATACCGATGTCGGATGAATTTCAAAATGAATTTCATGATTCGATCCAAACGAATCCCAATTTTTCGGGCTTATTATTTCGATTAAAGGAGGCTGTCTATACGGCATTAAACGGATTGTATAAAAAACATCGACAGGTTCATCTCCCTTGCTTCTTGTGTAAAGCATAAAAACTTTTACTTCATTTTCGAGTACGTTCATGTATTTAAAACTTTCGAATATATCAAATGTAAAACTGAAGTTTTGGCTGGAAAAATGTTTGCCGCCTATGATCAAATCATTTTCATCAAGCTGCCCCGAATCATAAGTGCGCTGCCATATTCTGACGCCGTCTCTGGGAACACCTGTTTTTAGCACGTCTTCTCCAAGCGCAATTTGCTGCGATGTTGAAAGATTGACGCCCGCAGGTATCCATGCTATTCTTACAATATCAACAGGATCTAAATTAACAATCGTTCCTGTGATGTCAAAATCTTTATGATTGGAAAGGGGCGGGCTGGTATTCTCCTGCGGAGAGCTAATTGAGATTATCGGAACACCTTCTTCCATTACGGTTACAATATCAGCCTTAAGTGACCATACCCCCCCCCCCCC
>Ga0209755_10000956_pt1 | contig 48613 bp, 40 predicted proteins | sample TergutCo191P1_FD_187301 | JGI IMG/M metagenome (GOLD analysis project Ga0209755, IMG submission 187301) | Cornitermes sp. P1 segment gut microbial communities from Petit-Saut dam, French Guiana - Co191P1 (SPAdes) (version 2) | ecosystem: Host-associated > Arthropoda: Insects > Digestive system...
TCCTTTGTTTCACGAGGAGCAAGATTAATATCCTGATATGAGAAGCCAATCGCGCTGTCCTGTCTGTGGATATTGCTGCGGCTGTCTGTATAAATGTAATGTAAATGATTTCCATCTCCGTAATTGCCAAGCCACAGAGTATCAACAGGCGTAATCGCGTTTCCTTCAAGACATACAAGCATCAGATTAAAAGTTGGGTTTGTAATGGAATCTGTCATATACGCGCCGTATGAAGTAAGAATGAGAGATGCATTATCATTTCTATGTATCATTACATCCGCGGAAGCGCCGAATCTTTGACCTGAAACCGAAAAATTATTCGGATTATACAGTTTATGCCTTAACTGTAAATAAGGCGTTCCTTTTTCGTATACAAACTCAGGATTTATTGTTAGTTCAACTCCGTTAGCGGCATCCTTTTGAAAACCGTTTACCATTACGCGTTTTACGCCGTTCAAATCGTAAAACCATCCGCCCTGATAAAAAGTCGTACCCAGCCATCTGTAATTATTTCCTCTGGCAAGAATATCAATTCCGCCGTTTAATCCGCTGGCTCCCTTTCTCTCGCCTCTGTTATTAAATCTGTATGACAATCTGAAGGTAGGTTCGGTTCTGTATTCGCCGATGTTTCTAATATCTTCGGAATTACTTTCTTGCGGCAATAACGACACCTGTGTATCAGGAACAATATAGAATTCTTCCTGAGGCACTACAGCTATCGAAATGTATTCATTTGAATTTATGCTGACATAGGCGTTTCCAATTGCGCGCCCTGTTATATTGCTGCCTGAATCTGCGCTGACAACCGAGGGAGTGCTGCTTGTAAAAGCTGTTACATTTCTATCTTCTACTAAATTTGCAAGACTGACAGTTTCTCCTGTTCTTATTGTGCGAAAACCTATTTCTCTCAGCGATGAAGACGGCTGCAGCGCTGTGCTGACAGGCAATGTTTCGCCTGATACCGCGCCTGTATCAGGTCTGATAATTATTTCTGAAAAGCCGATTCTGTATATTCTTTCGGCATAATTTTGTATTTCTCCTGCCGGAATACCGCTGATTAAAACTCTTGTAAAATTTTGATGTCTTTCATAAACAGGATTTAAAGAAGCGGCTGAAAGCCTTTCAAAAGCTCTCTGCGCATTTTGAGTTTCAAGAAACGCTCCAACCTGTATCCTGTACAGCCTATTGTCGCTTGAGTCAGGAACCCTGCCGTAGATATGTACACTTGAATTTATCTGCGCATAGCATATTGCACAAGCTAACAGTAAATTAATAATTATAAAAACTCTTTTCATGTGCGCTCCTTAGAATGTTCTATAACTATTATTTTTTAAATTTGTATTTACGGAGAGAGAGGGATTCGGGGTTCCAGTCGCAAACTCCTGTTTGCTCCTTCCACCCCCGCCTACGTACTGCTCCGGCGCGTCCTGCGCCGGAATTTAATTACTACGCCAAGGCTTTCGCCTTGATTTCTTACAGCAGTACTTCGGTTCGAATCCCTCTCTCTCCGATTTGTAACGCTATCCTTTGTTTTTATAAAAATCAATAATTGTATCTGTTTATTAATGATTTTTTTATAATCGGAGAGAGAGGGATTCGAACCCTCGGAGCCCTTGCGGGCTCAACGGTTTTCGAGACCGCCCGATTCAACCGCTCTCGCATCTCTCCCGAAGAGCTGCTATCACTTTAACTTTTGGAATAATTTATGTCAATGGAGATTATTCGCTGAATTGCCAGCCGCCAAGGTTGAAACCGCTGTCGAATACGAAAAATATATCCTGAACGCCGGTTATCGTTTTGTTTAAACTTACTGTGTAATTGCTGAATTCACCGGAATTCTTTTTTAAAACGCCTATTACTTCGCCTGAAGTCGGCGAGCCGAGGCGTATTTCCATGTTGCATTTTCCTCTTTGTTCCGCGCGCGCATTGATTGTAATGCTCTTTGCGCCTTGTTCTGTGAAGTCCGCGCCGAAGACGCCGATCCATGAGCCGGTTTTAAGCGCGGATGCGTATTCAACCGGCTTTGATGAGTTCGGCAATGAAACGCTAGCGAAAGTTACCTCTGCCGAATTGGCGCTTGTCGCTCCCTGATGCCATTCGTAAGGATTGAGTTTTCCAACTTGATCAACGCCTTTTCGTGTTCCTGTTACGGATTCATACATTCCATTGTTCATTTTAATTACATCCAGATGCGGCGCGCGATAGCCTTTGCCGTCGATGTCCAGCGATTGTTCGATCAACTGGGAATGATACGCTAAATACCACTGCTCCTTGAATTCAAATATATGATGATGATTGTTACCCCAAATTCCAAAAAATGATCCCGGGTTTCTGAAAAGCGTTCTTTCAAGCGTAAAAGGCCCCATGGGGTTGTTACCTGTCATTACAGCGATAACCGCATTGTCAATTTTTAAACTGTTTTTAGCTTCACTTGTTACGCTCCAGTTTGTGCAGTATGAAAAAACGTACTTTCTATTAATTTTATTAATCAGCGCCGCTTCAAAGAAAAATGGTATGGCGAGTTTTACAGGATCGCCTGCGAGCGATACCATGTCGCTTCCCAATGCGGCAACGCGGCATGAGCCGGGATCGGCTGCTTTCCCTTCAGGTACGCCGCCGCCAAAGTATATATATGCTCTGCCGTCATCGTCTAAAAGCACAGCGGGATCAAATAGCCATGGAATATCAGAACAATTCGGCGTTTGCCTTGTGATAAGCGCTCTGCCTATCGGATCCGTCCATGGACCAAGAGGCGAGTCGGCTGTTAAAACGCCTATTCCGTTCGCGTTATTCGAAAAGTACAGGAAAAACTTATCCTTCCCGTTCATTTCTTTGCAGATAATGGCAGGCGCCCATGAACGGCCTGCCCATTCGGCAATCCCGTCATCGCCGGCAGCTTTAATAGGTTCGTGATAAACCCAATTAACAAGATCCGCGCTTGATATTAAGCGAAGTGTTTTAATGGTGCTGTAAGAATTATTTTTTACTTCCAGATAGTGATCGTATTCCAATGTGTCGCCTGTCATATAAATATATACGCGGTCTTTGTAAACAAGCACTGTCGGATCGGCGCCGAATGTATGCGTCATAATTGGGTTATGCGATGATAATGTTTTACGCGATGAGACCGTTGAGTTTTGCTCGTCAGGTGACGATGTGCACGTTAAAAGGATTACAGACATTAAAAATACAATTAAAATAACTATTCTTTGTTTCATTTTTCAATAATAGAGGTTAAAGCGTTATTGTGTCAACGAAGACAATAATTATGAAGCTGACACGATTCGAACGTGCGACCTTCAGATCCGCAATCTGATGCTCTATCCATCTGAGCTACAACTTCATGCCTTTATGTAAATTGCAAGGCAGTATGAAGTTTCGCTTGCGAAACTTCAAGGTAAAAAATCCGTAGGATTTTTTACCAGAGCAGGAGGGATTCACCTTCCGTTCAGCAATATCCTGTTGCCTCACTCCAGGAGCGCTGCGGTTCGAATCCCTATCAATACAATAAAGAGTTTTGCTTTGCAAAACTCAAAAATAAAAAAACGCTAGCGTTTTTTTATTACGGAGCAGGAGGGATTCGAACCCTCGGTACCCTTTAGGGGCACAACTCCTTAGCAGGGAGCCCGATTCGGCCTCTCTCGCACCGCTCCAAAAGTTTTTATTACAGCTTTGCTTTACAGGGGGGATTCACCTTCCGTTCAGCAACATCCTGTTGCCTCACTCCAGGCCGCCTCCGCGCTCCTCGGCACGTCCATGCGCCGGCATTATCACTACACTAAGGCTTTCGCCTTAAATTTACTACAGGGGCGCTCCGTTTCGAATCCCCCATACTGGGGTTACGAAGTTTCGCTCGCGAAACTTCAAAAGAAAAACGCGAAGCGTTTTTCTTACGGAGCAGGGGGGATTCGAACCCCCGGAACCTTTCGGTTCAACGGTTTTCAAGACCGCCTCCTTCAACCGCTCGGACACCGCTCCTATTATCAATAAACTTAATGTACACAAGACGGAGTCTTTTGTCCAGTCTGTTAATGATAGTGGAAATATATTGTTTGGGCAATAGATATCTAGTTTTGCCTGATAGTTTGGCGAATTTGACTGTCGTTGAAACCGTCTATCAGTTTGACTATTTCAAGCCAGTGATTGGCTTCTCTTTCAGAGGTATATGGGCCAATCCTCACACGGTACCAAATTCTGCCGTTTATTTCTCGGTTTTCTATAATTGAGGTTATGCCTTTTGCCGCGAGTAATTCCCTGGCATCTTCGGCTCTGACTTGCGCGGAAAATGCGCCTGTCTGTACCCAGAAATCGTTAATCGTTCTTGATGTTTTTGCAGGTGTCGCAGGCGTTATTTTGGCCGCAGTTACCGTTCTTGCGGCCGCAGGTTTTGGCTCTGCGGGTTTTACTGCTGCAGCGCTTTGTACAGGTTTTGTAACCGCCGGCTCGGGTGTTTTAATTACAGGAACTGTATCAGGGATTGTTTGTGCGCTTGTGTCGGGAACCGCGGCAGTTGACGGCATTGGTATTTGAATAATCAGGCTGTCACCGTTATTTTTGTCGGTTTCCGCGATATTTTCGATTTCTTCATTGCCTAAACTGAAGTTCGGCTCCTGAACGCCGATTATCGCAGGCTGGGGAGGCATTATATCCTGAACAGGGCGGCTGGGCTCGGAAAGGGGGCTTGATGATGTAATCGCCGGTATTTGAGTCTGTGTTTTAGGCGTTAATACGATTATAGCGACAGTAATGGTTACCAGCAAAAACACGCCCACAGAAACTGCGACCAATAAAAGTTTTTTCATTTCTTTGTCCATCTTAGTTAATCCCCTTTACAAATGCGTCAATCCGGCGTTCCAATTTCCGGGAGCCGCGAGAGCCATGAAAATGGTTCTCTATTCTATAAATTTCGGCGTTTATTGATAAATATTGAGTGTAGAAATCTTTCTGGGAAGCGAAGCGCTTAATTATCTGGCTGTACGGAAGGTTGTCGCGCCGCCTTGCCCTTAGTATCCTCGTTAAAAGAGGGGCTGAAACCAGAATGATCTTACCTAGTTTACTAAATGCCGATGAGCGGTGGAGCAGAGCGGCGTTAATTACACAATGGTCTTTTTGAGCCGCTATCCAATCGTCGGTTAGACGGTTTACTGGAGGATGTACGATGGCTTCAAGAGCGGCCAGTTTTTCCGGCTGCCCGAAAACGCTTAAACCAAGAAGCCGCCTGTCCAGAGCGCCGTCGGGTTTTTTCAAGCCCGAGCCGAAACGGTCGAAAATGCTCTCTTTTTCGGTTTCCAGAACCTGATAACCCAATTTATCAACATCCAGAACCGGAAACCCACGCGATTCAAGAATTAAAGAAATGTGATTCTTGCCGGCGCAGTAGGGGCCTGTAAGTCCTATAATCATACTTTAAAATCGGCATAAACTGCGCTATGGCTAAATACGCTTTTTTGTGCTATAATTAAATGGAATATGAAATCGAATTATATTATTTATACCATTATACTTATATTAATTGGCTGCGGTTCGTTTTTATTCGGGCTGATTTCGTGCCAAACAGCTAACAGCGCGGGTGCTGCGCAAACCCAAGCTTCAACCAGCACCCAGAAAGACTCTCAAACCGCGGTTCCGGCAGGGTCAAGAGGAGCCGTTTCTTCATTGTTAATTCCGGATGTAAGTTCAGAAAAAGGCGCGCAAAAGCCGTTATTCGATAAATCAAATCAAATTCTAAATGTATGGACTTCTCTTAAAACTATTAACGGCGTTGTCAATGTAATGCGGTCTGCTCAGGTAAGAGGTAATTTCTTTATCGAAGGTTCCGTTAATCCTGCGGAGTTTCTGTCTCCTACCGAGAATGCTTTGGAAAAGGTTTCTGCCATGCTTTTAGGAGCGTTTTCGGCTGTTACTTTTCAAAAGGTTTTGCTTTCAGTCGCAGGGTACCTTGTTTTTATTATATTGATCCCTCTTTGCGCGTTAATAACCTTAATCATTTTATGGACGGATAAAGATAAAACCAAACTGCACAGGATATTTATTTCATCTGTGCTGATAAGCGTTATAATTTCTATCGCGATACCTGTTTCGATTCAGGTGTCTTCGCTTTTGGGTAATAAAATTATGGCGAAAGAAATAAACACTCTTGTTGCCTCAATGGAAGAAAAAGGCAAAACTGCCAAAACAATGGAAGATGATATCGCCAGAACAAGAAGGACGGGAAACTCACTTATTAATTATATGCCGAGAGTAAGAGATCTGAGCAACGCGATGATCGACGACGCCGTTAAGTATTATATTATTTTCCTGTTTATTAATATTATTTTCCCGATTCTTACGCTTCTTCTTATCTTCTTCCTTACAAGATATGTTACGCGGCTGATATTGGGTAAATAGCATAATATGGATTTTAAAACAATCGTATATTTTCTTCCCGGAATTATTTTGGGTCTTACAGTGCATGAGTATTGCCATGCGCTTTGTTCTTATAAGTTAGGTGACGATACAGCTTATGAACAGGGCAGGCTTACTTTAAACCCGATAAAGCATATAGATATTATTGGCTTTCTTTTTATTATTTTTGCAGGTTTTGGCTGGGCGAAACCTGTCCAATTCAATCCTGAAAAACTCAGCAATGTGCGCCGCGATAAAGCTCTCATAGCCGCGGCCGGGCCTCTTTCAAATCTTGTTATGGGCATTGCGCTGGGGCTTATTGTTAAAGCTTTTGTTCATAATTACGAAAATTTCACCTCATTTACATATAATATTTTTCATATGCTATATTATGCCGCTTCTATAAATTTCGGCCTTTTTATTTTTAATTTACTTCCTATCCCGCCTCTGGACGGCAGCCACATCGTTTTTTCCGGGCTTAATATCAAACCGGAAATTGAAGTTAAAATAAGATCGATAGGTATGCCCGCGCTGTTCATTATTTTAATAATTCAAAGTTATGCGGATATCACAATTATCCCTATTGGAAAAGCGATTAACGCGATGATGAAACTGTTTCTATAAATCATTCTTCATTAAGAAACTGTTTAATAGCCGTTATTGAAAACCCTTCATTTTTTAATAAGTATTTAAGCGCCCGCGCGTTGTCCTCGCCGCCGCCGTTTTTTCTGCCTGCCTTTCGCGCGTGCTTTTTTACAAACCGCGCAATGAGGGACGCTTCCGCATCTTTGTCTAACACGCTCGAAATGGCGGCTTTTGCGTCGTCTTGTTCAATTCCGCGCGCGCAGAGCGAAGAGAGCAGCTGGCGCGGACTTCGCGTTAAGCGCATCCGTGACTCAAGCCAAAGACGCGCGAAACGGCTGTCATCGATCAATTTTAATTCTATAAGTTTGGAGATAACTTCGCTTATACTAGCAGGATCGCATTTACGTTTTTCAAGCTTTAAAGCAAGCCCGCGGGAACATTGCTCCGCTCTTGCAATCAAACGCAAAGCGATTTTCTCTGTGTTTATATAAGCGGTAGTTGTATTGTTTTCGCTTTTTTCCAATACTAGCGTTTGGAGAACTGGAAGCGTCTGCGGGCGCCGGGGCGGCCGTATTTCTTACGTTCAACCATGCGCGGGTCGCGTGTAAGGTAACCGTTTGCGCGAAGGCTCACGTAATTGGCTTGTTCTACCTGGCAGAGCGCTCTCGCAAGACCGTGCCTGCAAGCTCCCGCCTGACCATTGCTGCCGCCGCCGTATACGTTGATTAAAACGTCAAATTTGTTTTCGCAGGCGGTTACCATTAAAGGCTGGCGTACCATTTGAACATGCTCACCCATCGGGAAATAAACGGCGACATCTTTATCATTGATGGTGATCTTGCCGCTTCCGTCACGGACATAAACCCGTGCTACCGAAGTTTTTCTTCTTCCTGTACCTATTCCAAGATTCTTAATCATGTATTCCTCTTACGCCTCTATCGGCTCTGGTTTTTGGCTGCCGTGCGGATGATCGGTGCCGGCATAGATTTTGACGTTTTTCGCCATTTTCCTGCCGAGCGGTCCTTTGGGAAGCATACCCTTAATTGCCATTTCAAGCGGCATTGTCGGGTGTCTTTCGATGACCTTCTCGAAATTGTTGGCTTTTAAGCCGCCGACATAACCCGAGTGCTTATAATACATCTTTTGCTGGCTTTTTCTGCCTGAAACAGCGATTTTATCCGCGTTTATAACAACAACAAAGTCCCCAATTTCCTGATGGGGCACAAAATTTGCTTTATTTTTACCCCGGACAATGGACGCGACCTTAGCGGCAACCCTGCCCAGAATCTTCCCGTCGGCATTAAGAACAAACCATTTTCGTTCCACCGACGCGGGCTTTTCAAATACTGTCTTCATATCGATAACCTTTTATCACCTTTTCTTTAATTATAACGGGAGTTTAAGAGTACAAAAAATGGTAAAAAATGTCAAGTGGTTATGATCATGTCCAATTTAGTAAGAGTAGGCAATTTGCCCGTCTGGCGCCCTGTATAGCAACTACCTTTTGTATGGATTATTTCGGTACTTATAATAAATATTAACCTTCTCATTTTTCCATTTTCAGTCAAGCTTTTTGCAGAGTTCGCACCCATATATAGCTGATACATTTTATATTTCCAGATGTTGTGAAATTATTTTTCATACATCAAAATTCCCGGGGGAAATCCACTTTTTTAGAGGTTCAATTGGTATGGAAGAGAAAAAAGTAGCATTCATTCAGAACATGATTTATGGGGTTCGTGATCAAAAAGTCATGTTAGACAGCGATCTGGCAGACTTGTATGGAGTTGAAGTTAAGGTATTAAATCAAGCAGTAAAGCGTAATATTGAGCGCTTTCCCCGCGATTTTATGTTTCAATTAACGCAAAATGAATGGGAAAACTTGAGGTCACAAATTGTGACCTCAAGTTACAATTATGGCGGCAGGCGTTATGTTCCCTATGTCTTTACAGAACAAGGGGTTTCTATGCTTTCTAGTGTAATAAAATCAAAACAGGCAATAGAAGTAAATATTAATATTATGCGTGCTTTTGTCAAGTTAAGATATCTTTTATATTCTCAGGCAGGAACAAATGAGCAAATTGCTGAATTACGTAAATTATTAATGCTCCATATCGAAAATAATAATTGCAGATTTATGAGGTATGACGAGTCAATTGGAAAAATTATAAAAGCGCTGAATAATTTAATAGAAAAACCAAAAGAACCTATAAAAATTGGATTTAACGTCTGATGTCAAACGCAATACCCCCTATAAACGTATAGCAGAACAAATTTTTCAATTTTTTTCCATTCTCAGTCAAGCTTTTTGCAGAGTCCGCACCCATATATATATAAACAAATTTTTGGAGGTTGCTATGAAAAAATTTATTTTTCTTTTTTTACTCCCTGCTATAACAGGGCTCGCTTTGGCGGGGCTGGTCTTTGCCTGCGCCGCGGTTTTATCCGGTTGTTCGCCGGAACAGGAGACGCCGGAAGAAACCGCCGGTATTACCCTGATGACATGGAATATTCATAACCTGTTTGACGGTAAGGATGATGGTTTTGAATATAATGAGTTTATGCAGTCGGCAGGGTGGTCCGCGGAAAAGTATCTGGGCAGGATTAATTCTATTTGCGAAGCTATCGAAAAGATTTCGCCGAGGCCGGATATTATTATGCTTCAGGAGATTGAGTCTTTGAAAATTCTGGAAGACCTTGCAGAAGAGCTGCCAAGAGGATATTCGTACAGTCATTTTGCGAATAATCCGGGTTCTGCTATCGGGCTTGGGGTTATAAGCCGCTATCCGATAACTGATGCGAAAGCTCATTCCATTACCATTGACGGAGAAACTACGCCGCGTCCTGTTCTTGAAGCGAGAGTCCAGGCGAATGGAAATGAGTTTTTTATTTTTGTCTGTCATTGGAAATCAAAAATCGGCGGCGATAAAGCGACGGAAAATGTCCGTAAATCTTCCGCCAGAGTTATTTTACGGCGTATCCGCGAACTTTTAGAAAGCGAGCCGGATATCGGGATAATTATCGCCGGGGATTTAAATGAAAATCATGATGAATTTTTCAGGCAGGGCGCTGATAGAATATGCGCACTGGTTCCCGATGATCCGTATTGCGCGAAAATAACAAATGGAACGCAGAGAGACTATTTTGTTATCAGCGGAAACAGAAATCTTGAACCTGCGCATTTTAACAAAGAAGCCGTTATGCTATTTTCTCCGTGGTTTCGCGATCTTGAAAATGGCTCGTATTTTTATCAGTACAAATGGGAAACAATAGATCATTTTTTAATTTCAAAACAATTTTTTAATAATTCCGGTTTAGAATACGATAAAACCGTAATTATTAATTTTGAACCGTTTGCAAACTTAAACGGAATACCGGTTTCCTATAATACTAAAACGGGAATGGGGTTAAGCGATCATTTGCCGCTGCTTCTTACTTTGAGATTGGCTGATACTGAATAACAGATTTATTTCTTTGCGGCAGCGGCGGTTTTTGCGTCGAGCGAATTGAGTATCGCCTGAAGCCTTTCTTTTTCAATTAAATCGATAAGACGGGCTTCTGTGTACCTTTTCGCTTCTTCCGTGTACTGGCCTACGGTGACGCAGACGCCTTTTCCGGCTTTCGCGTCTTTAAGGTGCGAATGGAAGTCTCTGATGATAAGTTCTCCGATCGAACCCTGTGTCCTGATAAAACGGAACATGATAACATCAGACCACTTAACCGTGTCAATTTCTGTAAGGATATCCGCCCATTCATTCTTGTTAACGGAAATGTTTGTGATTTTTACTTTAGAGCGCGGATAATAAGTCATTACGATTCTTCGGCAAATGGCGATAAAATCAGCCTGAGAGCCCATAAGGAATACCTGCAGGTTGCGGTTTGCGTTTAACTCGATATATTTGCCTAAAAGAACGGTTACATCTTTATACCCGGGGTTTTCAGATTGAAGCTGTTTGAGATAGGGAATCGCCTTGCCGATATCATTTAACTTGATCAATGTAGTGGCAAGTTTATAACGCAGCTCGGCTAGAATATCCGCTTTTATATTCATGTGCTTTAAACCGATTTCAAAATCCTGAATGGCGGCTTCGTACTGCCTTGTATCAAGATGGATGGTTCCGGCGGTGAGGCAGCAATTCGGACCCATGTTCGGATCGGCGCGCAGATGGTTAAAAATTCTTAAAGCCTGCTCTGTCTGATTGGCTTCGTGGTAACATTCGGCAAGCGTATAAAGCGACTCTTTGTCTTCCGGGGCAAGGTCAATCGCCTTGCGGATAAAGCTCATCGCTTCTTTTGGTTTTTTTAATCTGAACAGCGCATGACCGAGGCAGCGAAGAACGGCGGGGCTTTCGGGATCCTGTATGCGCGCCTGCTGAAGCAGCTGAACCGCTTTTTCATAATTTTTCCTGTCAAACTCAAGGGACCCCAATTCAAAATTAACTTCAAAATTATCCTGCCTGATCGATCTTGCCATCGAAAAAGCTTTGTAGGCCTGATCGATCATATTGAGCTTTCTTGCGCATATACCATACCTTAAATTGACTTCAAATTTATCGATTCCGGGTACTTGTGTTTGAACTATATGGTCGGCGACGGCTTCGTAACTTTTCATAGCCTTGTCCCAGTTCTGCTCATCGAAGTATACGCCTGCCAGCAAGTGCAGCGCTTCCGGGTCATTGGGATTTTGCGCTAAACGCTTATTTGCTTCTTTTACCGCCGCTTCCCTGTCTTTGGAACTTCTCCCTCCAATCATCGAAGAGTTGCGTGAAATGTTCAATATTAATAGAATTACGGCTGCGATAAATACAACAGCAACTACACCGATAATTACAGGATTCATAATTCTTATTATCGGTCACTTTTATGTTTTTTGATACTGCTTTTACTGATAAATGCGTCAATTTTAACATAAATAGACGCCATTTGACTTATATTTCTGTTTTTTAGAGGCATGTCACTCTTGACAGAAGGCAAATTTAAAGTATAAACTTAAAAGAAGGCTGTTTTTAAAGTCTGGGAAAAAGGAGCTAACCCCATGGCATCAAATATTGGCATTAAAATCGCCAACGGAGAATTCTACCCCATAATGGAGGAGTTTTCTTCAATAAAAAAGAGATTGATTCTTACCACAGTCCACGATAACCAGCCAAGCGTTCAAATTGATTTATACAGAAGTCAGACAAACGTCATGACAGACGCTCAGTATATCGGCAGCCTTGTTGTTGAAAATGTAAAGCCAAAGCCCAAGGGCGATCCTTCCATCGAAATGGTTATTTCTTCAGACGAAAACGGTGAAATCATCGCTGACGCGATTGACCTTGATACAGGTTCAGGCGGCGAGCATTATATTTTAAATGTTTCCCTAAAATCGCTTGATGAAACTTCACGCGATGTTGATCTTCCGGACTTTGAGCTGGAAGCAAACGAAGAGCCTCCTTCAGGCTTGTACAATCAGGCTGAAAAGGTGCGCAAGGAAAGTTCCTCAAAAACATGGATTATTATTTTAATTGTTATACTGCTTCTTTTAGGTCTTTTAGCCGGATGGCTGTTCTTCCTCGGCGGCATGGATGTTGTCCGTTCATGGTTTAATAAACCCGCCGCGACGGCTGTGTATGAACCTGTCAGGCAGCCCGATCCGGAACCCGTAAAGCAGCCGGATCCTGAGCCGGTGCGGCAGCCTGAACCGGAACCTGTTAAACAGCCTGAGCCTGTAAGACAGACAGAACCAGTTAAGCAGATTATAGAGCCGCCGCCTGTGATTCAAGCGCCGGCCGCGCCTGTGCAAAGCCAGACTGCGCGCCGTACCGATGGAAGGAATCCGCCTGTTGCTTCGTATAACGTGCCTGCGACGATTCCGAGAGAAGGCGTCAACTACAGGATTCGCTGGGGTGATACGTTATGGGACATTGCAGAAGCGTTCTACCGCGATCCGTGGCAGTATCCGAGAATCGCGCGTTTTAATAATATTCGTAACGCAAACCTGATTATTTCCGGAAGGACGATTCGTATTCCTCCGAAAAACTAATTAATAATTCAGGCGGTGTTACGCGAAGGAGATAAATGCACAACTACAATGTTTTTTGCTCCTTCGCGCGGCTGTGCGTTTTTATTTTCTTTTCATTATTTACTTTTTCCTGCGTTACTCAAATGCCGAGGGGCGATTTCTATCTTGCGCTGATGAATGAATCAATTGATGAAAAAACCGCTCTGTTTGAAAAAGCTCTTTCAAGCCCTAACGAATACGCGAGGCGTTACGCTGCGGAAGAATTGGCGGTTTTGCACATGCAGGGAGCTGAAATCTCGCGTAAAACCGCAGAGCGTATAAAAAAGGAAGCGTACGGCTTTTGGGCTGAGGTTTTCGATATGACATCCAGCGCGGGACAGGATATAAAAAAAGAACGCATACTTTCCTTCCTTCTTAACCATGATTTAAATACCGTATCTTTTATCGAGGCAAGGCAGTATTTATTAAATGAATGTTCTAAGAGAAAAATTTCTTTTACACATAACGAAATAGCCGCAACAGCGGGGTATTTCGCGGTTTCGCGGCTTCAGTATAATGAAGCTCTGCCGCTTTTTCGTTTTTTTCAGGATGACGGTGTTTGGCCGGATCAAATGCCTGATTTATTCATGGAGTATCCGGGTTTGATAAATGCCCTGGGAAGAACATTTGTATACACGCAGACAAAAGACGAAGGTCTTGTTCTTTTTCAAAAGTGGATCGAAAATCTGCCGCGGGAAATGTCTGATGCGCCTGATGTATTAATGGATTTACGCTACAGGCTCAGTTTTTACGCCGCGAGGGTTTCGCGCAGGATTGGAGGGCAGAGCGCAAGGACTGTTTCGCTTTTTGAACAGGCTCTGCCTGACGCTCCCGATTTGAACCAGCAGGACGCCTGTATATGGTATATTCTGGATTCGATTATTACGGGGCCTTCCGGCGGTTTTATTGAAAAAATGGAGCAGTATGTTTCAAGGTGGCATAGGGGCAGTTATTATAACGATATAATGGAAAGATTTTTACATAAGCTTGTTTCAGGAAGAGAGTGGAGCAATGTTGTAAAAACGTTTGCCTTGATGCAAAATTTGGATGCCGGTAATTTTAAAACAAGTTACGCGTGGGTTATAGCGCGCTTAATTGAAAATGATTATCTTAGTTCGGCTGATTCCCGTCTTGCCGCACAGCTTGCAAATACGGAAACAGCGAATTCCGCTTCTTATTACCGTATTGCGTATAATACAGGAATTATTTTTTCTGTGCCGTCGTTTTACTACCGCGCGTTAAGCGCGGACGTTCTTGAACTGCCGTTTTTTGAATTGGCGGATAAATCCGCCGATGATATACCCGCTTCCGGGTATTCGCAGGCTCTGGAATTTCTTCTTGATTTTTTTAAATACGGCGCGGCGGATTATTCCATTTCGTATTCAAGAGCTTTGGAGAAGGAGTTAACTCCGGATGAAATGCGCGTTTTAGCGAAAACGTATGACAAAGAGGAAATGTATCCTCAGTCTATGCGCCTTTCCTCTCTTTTTATTTACATGGAAGGGTATAACAAAGACAGGCGCAATTGGGAACTGATGTTTCCGCTCCCTTTCCGCGAATTAATAGAAACATACGCGGATCAATTCGGTTTTGCGCCGTCGCTTCTTTACGGTCTTACCCGCTCGGAAAGCGCGTTCAGAAGCGCTGTTGTTTCTCATGCCGGCGCTGTGGGATTGATGCAGTTGATGCCTTACACCGCGAAGGATATGGCCGACCGTTTAAGGCGGACAGGCGGACCTGACTACACAGGAACGGACGGCAATATTGATTCTACAAACCCTGAGTTAAATGTTCATATAGGGACGTATTATTTTAAAAATCTGATGGATTATTTTAACAACGAGACAATACTCGCGCTGATGGCCTATAACGGCGGACAGAACCGGATACGGAGATTGCGCACAGCCAGCAGACTGCCTGTTGATTTATTTTCAGAAACAGTTCCAATTTTGGAAACCAGAGATTACGGCAAAAGGGTTTTAGGCGCGGCAAGGGTTTATCAGGAATTGTATTACAGCGGACAGTAGTTTATTGCCGCAGCAAGGCGTTTTCAAGCTGAGTTCTGGGTTCTCCGCCTTTTTTTGTTATAGTTTTCGCCGCGGCGATAAAAGTTACAAGATTGCTTCCTGTGCGCTCATATAAATCACCGTAAAAATTTTCTTCATCGTGATACAGCCTGTAAAGCTCAAGGTAGGCGTTATTAATCGGTAAATCTGAAAAACCTCTGTAGTTGCCGCTTAAAAAACGGCTTTCATACTCGCTGTTAAATCTTTCTTTTGCCGCGTTTATAATCCTCTCTTTTTCTGTTAATTTTTCTTCCCTGCTGATTTCACTTGAATAAAGAGTTTCAAGATCAAAAATTAATTCTTGAATGAATTCAATATATTTTTTACTGTCCTGCGCAGATGAAAACATCTCAGCATACTCTTTTGAATCCGGTCCGTAGCGCGTTTCGATAAAAAGCCTGCTGCCTTCTGTACCGATGAATTCCGCCAGTTCTTCGTTAAACTTAACTTTCCCTTTAATGAATACCGTAGAATGTACAAGTTCGTGAATGATTAGATCTGCAAGCCTTGAAGGGGAATAATTGCTCATGTATGAATAAAGCGGATCTCTGAACCACCCAAGCGTGCTGAAGGCGTCAACCGGACGCACCCAGACATCCAGGCCTTTTTTTTCAAGTTTCGCTCTCTCTTTGCGCGCGCCTTCAATATTGAAAAAACCTTTATACGGCATCCTGCCTACAACAGGATAATTCCATTCATGCTTGTAAAATGAATCTTTAGCCGAAGCGGAAACAATCGCCGCGAGGTAATCTCTGTCTATGCTTACATACTTTGTGTAATTGCGGCTCTCGGCAAGACCCAGTTCTTTCATTGCGAATTCGCGGATATCCGCTACAAGCTTTACAAACTCCTTATCGTCAACCTGATCCAGAGGAATGGCTTTATTCAGGTATCCTATCATTGCCGCGCCCTGAGTGAGAGTGTAGCAGCCTGAAAATAAGCCTGAAACAGCCAGTAGAATAGCGGCTGAAAAAACAGGCGGCAGGCGGAAAATCCTGATATTATTCATACAATCCCTTACTCATATACTTGCATTTTGTTTATTATTATTCTATCATAGCCAGACAGTTCCCCTTGGAGGTATATATGTCAAGACCGGTAACCCTATTTTCTGGACAGTGGGCGGATATGCCCTTTGAAAAATTCTGCGAAAAAGCAAAATCCTTCGGCTATGAAGGGGTAGAAATTGCCTGTTTGGGCGATCATCTGGATTTAAAGAAAGCCGCGGCTGATCCTAAATACGTTGAAGAACGTAAAAATATATTAAAAAATAACGGATTAAAAGTTTTAGCGATCGGAACCCACCAAATCGGCCAGTGCGTAGGCGACAATCCCGATCCTCGTTTAAGTTCTCTTGTCCCCTCCGGCGCCGGAACAAAACCGGAAGAGATCCGCAAGTGGGCAATTCAGGAAATGAAGTACGCCGCGGCGGCAGCGAAAAATCTCGGCGTTAAAATTGTTACAGGTTTTATGGGCAGCCCCATTTGGGCATACTGGTATTCATTTCCTCAAACAACGGAGCAGATGATAAACGACGCTTACGCGCAGATTATCAAACTCTGGACGCCGATTTTTGACGACTTTGACAAGAACGGTATTAAGTTCGCGCTGGAAGTTCATCCTGCCCAGATCGCCTTCGATTACTACACCGCAGAACGGCTTCTCAAAGAATTCAAGAACCGTAAAACTCTCGGGTTTAATCTTGATCCTTCTCATCTTGTATGGCAGGGTGTAAACCCCACAATTTTTATCCGGGATTTCCACAGACAGCTGCTGCATGTGCATATGAAAGATGTTGCGGTTACGTTAGACGGCAAATCCGGTATACTCGGCTCTATGCTGAGCTTCGGCGATGTCAGACGCGGCTGGAATTTCCGCTCGCCGGGACACGGAGATGTTGACTTTGAAAACTTCATCCGCGAACTGAACGCGATCAACTACAAAGGCCCGCTTTCTGTAGATTGGGAAGACGCCGGTATGAACAGAGAAGTAGGCGCTAAAGAAGCCTGCGAGTTTGTAAAGAACATCAACTTTTCCCCGTCAGACTCCGCCGCAGACGACGCAACAAAAGCAGAATAACAGCTCGGGCGATTAACTCAGTGGTTAGAGTACTACCAAGCGACCCTTCGAGTCGCGCATTGTAAGGAAGGATTATATGGGCGGCTATTCAGCCGCCCGGCAATGACACCCGGTAGAAGCCACGATTTTTGACAATGGTATTTGGTGGACGATTAACTCAGCGGGAGAGTGCTACCTTCACACGGTAGAAGTCACTGGTTCAATCCCAGTATCGTCCACCATGTACCTTTTTTTAACCTTTAAGGTCTACGAGTGAGGCTTTGTTGGAATTGCTGTAGGCGGTTCGTCCGGCTCCGGCATAGGGGTTGTTGCGCAATGTGGTGATTTCCTGGCGTAATTCAAGCATGCGTTTGGAAAGCAGTTCTTTGTTTTTGGTAGAGCGGATAACGGCTTCGTTTTTAAGATTTTCAAGTGATGCTTTCAGGCTCGGTACTTCTTCCGCGTTTTCAGAGACCGGGACTTTCGGCTGGTTTTGACCGGAAACAACGGAGTTGTACATTTCTTCCAGAGGATCAATTACTTTCTGAATCGAGAAAATGTCCGCGACGATTTTTTCTTCTATTTCGACATAAGTTAAAAGATCCTCGGCGCTGCCTGATTCAATTACATTTTGCTGTTTATCAAGCAAATCGAGATATGAGCGGAACCTTTCCCTCTGCTGTGAAAGCAGTATTTTGAAACGCTTTAAAATCGCGACTCTTTGAGCCAGCTCCGCCGGGTTAATTTCGGTTGTTGTTGTTATTTCGTCTGTTAAAATTGCCATATTCCCTCCCTGATATTCGCTATCCCGCGATATTTAAACCAACCGCTGCCTCTCTGGGCATTTCTACCGGTTTTTGGTTTGCTACTGCGCTCCATGTATTTCTTAAATCGGCAAGCATGTCTTTAACTGTTGTGATTCTATTAATATCCTGATTTATGCTTGCTTCCACAAGTTCCCTGTTAAACCATGTGTACAGGGAAAACAGATTTTTTGCGATTTCTCCGCCCTGATCAAAATCGAGAGAAGCCATCAGCTCTGTGATAATTTCTTCGGTTTTCATGACCGCTTTATTGATCTGTTCGATTCTGCCGGGCTCTCTTTTGGTTTTTTCAAGCTGCATTAACTCAATGGCAGTAGTCATTTGCCTTACCGTTTCGTCGTACAGCATGACGATTAGTTGACCCTGACCTGCGGTCTTAACTTTGGTCTCTTTATAAGTGGATGACGCGTTTTTATATGACATAGTCCCCTCAGGCTATATTATCGGCGGTTATTGTGTTTTTATTAAGTATCAATAAATGCCTTTCTTCATCCAAAAACGGTACTTTGTAGGGGATTATTTCGTAATTAAAGCCGGAGTTTTGCAATGTTGCCAGCTCTTCTTCGATCTTTTCGCGCCTGCCTTTATAGGCGGCGATTGTTCCGTGCGGTTTACAGGCTCTGGTTAATGTTTTTAACAGCTTCGGTTCGATGGGCGCGAATGCGCGGAAAGTGATCATGTCGAATTGGCCGCTAGTTACTTTTTCAAGTTCGCTTTCTTTTACATCCGCATTGGCAAGAGATAATACCGCTTTTGTATTCAACAAAAACCCGGCTCTGCGTTCCATGCGTTCGATTAAAGTAAAACTGGCATCAGGCATAGCGATTGCAAGAGGTATTCCTGGTAATCCTGCGCCTGAACCGGCATCGGCAATAGCCACAGATTTTTCACACTGAGAGGCGCAGAGCCGGGAAATTATTCCAAGCGGCGCGAGAGAATCGAGTATATGCTTTATAATTATCTCATTTGTGCCGGTTGCGCCCACTAAGCCGTATGCCGGATTAAAAGTTTCTATCTCGTTTATATACTGACAGAGCAGAGTGACAATTCTATCTTTGTTAGGTGCAATCAATAACTCGATATCAGAATCGTCTCCGCAAAGAATTTCAATCCCTTCTAATAATAGTTCTCTTGCGTCACCCATGAAAAAATTAAATTCCTCTTCGCGCTCTTTGCGCCCTTTGCGTCTTTGCGAGAAATCTTCTCTATATAAAATGAACCAAATTCTTCTCTTCTATAAACCCGTTCATTCGCGCAATTACATAGGTGCCGAAGGCGTTCAGCATAACGTCTATAAATGCGCCGATTGCCACCAAATAAAACGCCATCGGTTTTAAAATGAGGTAGCCTGCGCGGTATTCGCCGCCGCCGTAGGAAAGGCAAAGAGCGGCAAGCGCGATAAAAGCGCCGTCGCCGGGGTTTCGCGCAAGAACGAATGAAATGCCGAAGGCGAAGATGCCGATTGTAAATAAATCCAGCGTGCCTATTCTTAGATACGAATACGATTTAATTATTACAATGAACGCCGCCGCCGCTACCATCGCGCTGCCGCATCTGCAGAATGTTGTAAATAATGTCATGGACAGAGCGCTCGATCTCCTGCGTATGCCGAAGTTTTCCTTTGAATGGCTCATAAGAACCGGAAGCGCGAAATTAACATCGCCTGAAAAAAAGGCGGTGATCGCGGGACCGAGGAAACCGTAGAGGACGCGCCACGGGTTAGTTTTTGGTTTTAGCAGATACAGGAAAAGCGGCATAATACCGAAACAAAGCACGATGCTGAATACGCCCAAAAGGATGATTAAATCTTTATAGACTTTTGCCTGTAAAATGTCGGAAAAACGGACAGCCCAGAACGCGGCTAGAACGATCAATACAAACCCAAGAATTTCTGAAAAGAAAGAGGCGACATGATAAAAAATACGCGAAAGCGAATCTACAAGAGAGATAACAGGTTTGGAATAATTGCGGTCGTAGTTCAAACCCATACCGAGGAAGAACGCGAATACGCAGACCGGGAAAAGGTACGCTCCGCTTGATGAAAGCACGCTAAGCATATTGTGCGGAAATATCGCAAGAACATTGTCTCCGACATTAAGCCCTAAAACTTCGAGCTGTTCGACTGTTTCTATCGGTATGCGTCCCGGCGAAAAAATCATTGTCACCAAGATACCTGAGAAAATTACAAAGGCGGATGCCGCGATTATAAACACGAAATTTTTTAATATCATGGACCAAAATTGTTCGTCCATGCGAAGTTCGTATGCCGCAACCGTCAGTGAAAAGACTAAAACGGGGATAACAGTGTATCTGCCTATGCCGATTGCCAGTTTTTCAAGCCACGCGAGAGACTGAAAGACAGTTTCATTATCCGGCAGAAGAAAACCGATCACCATTCCCAAAATGGAGCCGATTAAAAATTTTATCCATACTTTCATGATAATAGAATACCGAATTTATCCGAATTAGCCTAGCTTGATTATACGTGATGTTGTTAAGATTTCATGCCCCGCCGATGCTTCGGTTATTAGAACGTCGTTTTCAAGGCGGCAGCCGCCAAGCACGGGGTCGTACAAGCCAGGTTCAATTGTGAAGATCATTCCGGGTTCTAAAACCCATTCATTATCGCTTGAGTTTCTAACCAGAGGGTATTCGTGTTCCTGAAGTCCTAAACCGTGTCCGAGTCCGTGAGGCATTTTCTTTTTCGATTTGGAAAAAAGGGTATCAACCGCCGCTGCTATGTCTCTTGTGCGCGTTCCGTTATGCGCCATAGAAATCGCGAGTTTTGCGGCTTTTTCCACAAGGCTTACGAGCTTTTCCTGCTTCGCGTCAAGATCGCGGGCAAAGGTGAGGGTTACATCGGTGCAGTAGCCGCCGAGTTTTACCCCGAAATCCAGAATGGAAAGTCCCTGCGCGCCAAACGGGGCATAAGTCCACGAGGGAAACGCGTGGATCGCGAAACTTCTTTCAGGGCCAGCGGCGAGCGTTTCAAAACTTGTGCCTTCGCAGCCGGCTTTTCGCGCCTGCGCCTGAATGAACAATGCCGCGTCGGCCTCTGTTTTTATTTTTTCTGAAATTACATTTTTTTCCAGAGTATCAATTAATTCGTTTGTGATATTCGCGGCTTTTTTTATAACGGCGATTTCTTCTTCGTCTTTTACAGCGCGCAGTCTTCTAAGTTCTGAAGCCGCGCCGCTCTCTCTGCAAAGAATGTCAAAATCTGTAAGTTCTCCTACATAGTCAAGAAAGACAGGGTAGGGCGTTACGCTTGGTATTTCGATTCGTGAACCGGCAGGGATACTCAATTTTTTCGCAATCGCGCTAATCGCCTTACCTGGCTTTCGATCAAAATCATTGTATGAAGCGACTAAAGCGGACGACTGCGCGGCATAGAGTTTGGCAAGGTTTACATCCCACGCGACAAGTATTGCCCGCGGTTCTGTGATTGAAAGAAAAAGCAGCGCGTCTCCGGGATGACCTGTAAGCCAGCGGATATTTTGATCCCGCCTTGACTCGCAGTCTTCCAGCATAACGAGAGCTATACCCTCCTGAATCATCCAGTTGTAAAAATTTTCAAGGCGCCTTGAAAAGACAGAGGAGTATTTTTCCAAAATGTGTTACCGTTTTTCTTTCACCTTTTCTTTTTCTTTGGTTATTTTCGTATCGAGTTTATCCATCATTTTGTCAATTGCCTTGGTTAACTCAAAATCTTCTTCCTCTACGTGGATAGAAACGCCCCAGCGGAAATTTACCGTGGCTTCAACATTAAAATCTTTTTCTTTTTTAATTGTAATAAGAAGATCTACGATCATATTTTCTGCGTTGCGAATCCTTTCGATTTTTTTATTGAGATACTCTCTGCCGTCATCATGTAATGAAAAATGCACCGCCTTAATGTCTAAGTTCATTCTTAACCTCCCAAATTAATTTAATTGCTACAACCTTCGGTTGTTACAGCCTCCGGCTGTATGAAGAGCCCATATCCAGTTCTTTCCTATATTTTGCCACAGTTCTGCGCGCTAGCGCAATTCCCTTTTGGCTTAAAATGCCGGAAATCTCCTGATCTGACAAAATTCGATTTTCTGCAGCGACTATTTCTTTTATTATCTCTTTTACGCTTTCTTTGGAAAATTGCGACCTGTTCGAACCTGATCCGCTTATGGAATTGGTGAAAAAATACCGAATTTCAAAAATTCCCCATTCTGTCTGCATATATTTGCCGTTTGCGGTGCGGGAAACTGTCGTTTCATGTATATCGAGTTCTTTTGCGATGTCTCCCAGAGTAAGCGGAGCAAGCGATTTCGGACCGTTAATAAAAAAAGCCCTTTGAAATTCAAGGATGGCGTTTGCGACGCGGATCAATGTCTGGCTGCGCTGGCTTAAATGACTTATAAAAAGCTTGGCTTCCCTTATATTCTCGCGCGCAAAGTCTCTTGCCGCTCTGTCTTTTGAATCGCCGAATTTTTCAAAGTTACTGTTTATTCCCAGAACAGGAAACGCCTCATCGTTCAGATTGATGTTGAATTGCTCATTGTCTCTTGTAACTTTAATGTCCGGAACAACGTAGCGAACCTGCGACATTGACGCGAAAGCTCTTCCCGGGAACGGCGAAAGCGTTTTTATATAATCGCAGAGAACGCGGGTGTCTTCTTCGTCAAGATCGATTTTTTTCGCGAGAGATGAATATTTTTCGCGTTCTATCAAATCGAGGTTGTCTAATAATATATCGATATCCGGTATTTCGGATTGAATGCCGTTTGAAAGCGCGATCTGAACGGCAAGCGATTCTCGGTAATCTTTTGTGCAGCATCCGGCAGGTTCAAGCCCTTGAACCAGTTTCATCGCCTCTGCAAGACGCGGTTTAGGTTCACTGTACAGCGTGTTGGGATTCTCCTTGTGAAAACCATTGTCGTCAAGATTTTGAATTAAAGTTTCTGCAAGAGATCTTAATTCTTTACAAACAGGTTCCAGCTGAAGCTGGCGTAAAAGATTTTCCTGAAGAGTTTCCGGGCGCGTAAGCACGCCTTCGATAAAACGCCTGTGTTCTTCCGAAGCTTTAGCGCTGCCTCTGCGTCCCGGATCTGATGTTGTTTCAAAGTATTCGTATTTTTCGCTTCCCTTGGTTTCAGATTCATCGAGCGGAACAGTGCTTTTATCTTCGATTAATTCCAAAGCGGGGTTGCGTTCAAGTTCTTCTTCAATTCTTTCCCGCAGTTCCGCGATTGGCAGTTCCATCAATTTGATGGACTGTAACATCTGCGGATTCATTTTGAGGCGCTGTTCTTGTATAAAAGACGGGCGCTGAAGCTGCATTTACTGATTATAGTCTTTTTTTGCGAATTTCGCTACAATGTTTAATCATGAATAAACTAGGTATAGAAGTTCCGTCGATATTATTACCAAGAAGCGGTAATTTATCAAAGTGGCCGGTGATTGCCTGCGATCAATTTACACAGGACAGGGATTATTGGGAAAAGGTAAAAACTGCTGCCGCCGGCGTTCCTTCAACTTTGAATTTGATTTTCCCCGAAGTGTTTTTAGCCGACGATGACGCTTCTAAACGAATCGAAGATATCCAATGCGCTATGAAAAATTATTTACAAAGCGGCGTTTTCGCGGAAGCGAAACATGGGTTTATTTATATTGAAAGAGACACGCCTTATCAGAAAAAAAGGCGCGGTCTTATCGCTGTTTTAGATCTTGAGCAGTACGACTGGCATCCTGAAGCGCGGCCTTTAATCCGCTGTACGGAAGGCACTGTTCCCGAACGCCTGCCGCCACGGATGGACATCCGCCGCGGCGCTCCGCTTGAACTTCCGCACGTGCTTGTGCTTATTGATGACGATACAAACAGCCTTTTACCTGCTCTTGGAGAAAAAGTTAAGAGAACGTCCCCTGTCTACGATACGCCTTTAATGATGGATTCAGGCCATGTTACAGGCTGGCTTGCGGATCAGGAAAGCGATATCGCTTTTGTTAATGAAAAACTTGAAGATCTTTACAACCGTTCCGTAAACCGTTACTCAGTCAGCGGCGGAAAACCTTTTCTGTATGCTGTCGGCGACGGCAACCATTCGCTGGCTACGGCGTTGGGCATTTGGAACGAGCTGAAAAAAAACGGCGCGAAGCCGTCCCACCCTTGCAGATACGCCCTTGTAGAAATCGAAAATATCTATGATTCGGCGATTGAATTTGAACCGATTCACCGCGTTGTTTTCGATATTAATTTTGATGATGCGGTTTCATTGCTTTCAAAACTGCCGGATTATTCCTGCCGCAAAATTGAAAGCGCGGATGAGCTGACGCGTCTTTGCAAAAATAATTCCGCCGCCAATTGCTTTGGTATCATCTCTCAAGGGCGTTATGCGCTAATTGAAACTTCAGCGGCGGGGATTGCGACTGCGTGCCTGCAGCCGCTGTTGGATAATTTTGCGAAAGACAATCCGCAGCTAATAGATTATATTCATGACGAAGAAGAGGTTTTCCGTCTTGCCGAAAATAAAAGTAAGCTGGCGGCAGGTATTCTGCTTCCGCCTGTGCAGAAGTCGGGGCTTTTTGAAACTGTGGCGCGTATAGGTCCGCTTCCAAGGAAAAGTTTTTCGATGGGGCATTCTGCGGAAAAACGGTTTTATTTGGAATGCAGAGCGTTAATATCATGACTTTAATCTAAAATACCGGAAAAAAATTGATTTTTATGCAAAATTCTGATATAATACCTGTATGAATCATCTGTGTATTAAAAGCGTTTTACTTGCGCTTTTCCTTATATTAATTTCATTAAACGCCGTTTATGCTCAACGGGTTCCTTCCATTGGAGTGGTTTTTGAAGCGTCGGGCACCGGAGTTACTGCCGCTGATATTAATAATATTACTAATAAAATTGTCACCGAATTAAAATCATGGGGTACTCTAAATGCCGCGCAGGGTGAAACAGGAGCCGAGTATATTATCCAGGGTAATCTTTCTATACAGAACGGCAATTTTATCGCGTCGGCTGTTACTGTAAACGCCTCTTCCAAGCAACAGTTAAATGAGTATCAGGAAAGGGGCAGGACTTTAAATGATATTTCTATTACAGGGTTTTGTTCAAGCGCCGTTGACAGGATACCGCTGCCTAATTATCTTCTTGGCACATGGCGGTCTACAGTTAATATGCCTGACGGCCCTGTTGTTTGTATAATCGAATTCGGCACAGGCAGGAAGGCTGCGGTCGAAAGGTATGACACATGGGAACACAAGCGGAATAATGCTCTGCGCTACGAAGGATACGGCGCCGGAAGTTATACTTATATAGGTTACGCTAACAGGCAGATTACCGTGAACGCGAAACAAGTTCGCATAGACGCGGTGTTCAGCGTAAATCTTGATCTCGAAGAAACTTTGCCTGAGCAGACTAATGTAAATACAGGCGGACTTGCCATTATTTTTAACGGCGATAAAACATCATTTGAAATTCAAAACGGTTCGCTTTTATGCGGAAGGAATCACGACGGACCTTCGGTTTATCCGTCTGCTGTTATTGGATTTACGCAGTTTGTGAAGATTCGTTAAGGATGGATGTAAAGGTATGAAGTTCTACAGATTGTTTTCTTTGCAGATAACAATATTTTTTCTCTTTGCCTTAAACAGTCTAGCCGCGCAGCAGAGAGTAGATATCCAAAAAGCCGTTATCAGCGCGGCTCCGTTATGGGAAACGCGAATCGGCGACACGATAAAGGCAAAACCTCATCTGCAGGCAAGCTCTGTTGTTCTTGTCGGCGATAACGGCAGCGTAAGATCGTTTTTTATGAGCAGCACCCCTCTTTGGAATTTCGACGCGAAGGGAACCGCTGTTCCGTATATTGCCCGTTCATACGAAGCCGCGACATATGTTTGCAATACGGAAGGCGTAACCATGGCGATAAACCGCGTCGGCAGGGAGCTGTGGCGGCTGAAACTGGAAAGACCTATAACTCATCCGCCTGTTGTAGGATGGGACGGCAGGGTTTTTTTACCTATTAATTCGATCATGACATGCAGAACCGCCTCTGGGCATGCGTTATGGACAATCGATTTAGAAAGTCCGATTGCCTTCGCTCCTGTTCTTGATAAAACGGGAAGCGCGGCTGCGGTATTGCAAAACAATGATTTTGTTAAAATAAATCAATTTGGCGTTGTCGAGCGGCTTAGACTAACAAGGCCGCCTGTTCTTATCGCCCCTTTAAACGAGGGGGTTTTGCAAAGTTATGTGCTGCAGTATCAGAACGGTGACATGGAAAAAATTACTTTTAACGAAGCCGCGAGAGAGGGGAACAGGCTTTTTAAATCAAGCTTCAGAACTCTTCCGGCGCCGCCTGTAGCCACTGCTGCTCTTGACGCCAAGTTTGTCGTAACGCTCAGAGACGGAAGAACTCTTTGCATGGATTCAGGCGGCAACACTCTCTGGACAAGGGACAGTCATGAAGCCGCAGCCGAGAAAGGTTCCGGCAATATAGCGATAGGTCAGGCGGAAATGGTGTTTGACGAGCGCGGCGTTTACACAGTCACCTTGCGGGGCGTAAGCGCGTTTACCGCGGAAGGAAGACGCCGCTTTGTTCACAAATTAAGCGTTGAATGTTCGGGTGTTCCTGCTATAAGCGATGAAGGTTTGCTTTATGCCTGCGGAAAGGACAACATACTAAGGGTTTATAAAATTGACGCAAAGCCGCGCACAGTTATTGCCCACCGGTTTTACGGCCCTGAGCCGGAAGGTAATTATGGAATGGGCAAACCTCCTCCCTCTCCGTGGACAGGGCAGAATAACCGTTATCATGATGTTGAACAGGACAGAGTTTACGAAGAAATATCCGCTGTTATCAGAAGCGGACAGATTGGAAAGAACGAGCCTGTATATGTCGCGTACATGATGGAGATGATTGGCTTCTTCATCGGCAGCCCGCAGGTGTCAGCTGTCCGCCCTTCCGTTAAACCCGCGCAGCGTATAAGGCTTATCAGCCTTTTGGCGCATGTAGGATCCAGGGAAACGATACCCTTCCTTTGGAATATTTTTGACAAAGACCCTGAACCTGCTGTTCGCAGGGCATGCGCCGACGCTATCGGCATTATCGGCGTTGATCCAACCGGAAGGTCTTTTTATTCGTATCATTATTTACTAACGCCGAATAATCCCAACATCGACCCTCAGCTTGTGTTAGCAGCTACTTCGTCAATCGCGAGGCTTTGCCGTTTCTCAGGTCCTCCTCTTGCGCCGGAAGGGATAAATGTTTTACAGTATTTCTTAAATTTACATTCATTGCCGAATGTTGTTAAAGCTCAGATACGCAGCGAGCTTGACGGGCTTTTTAAAGAAGGTTTGGACAAAGTAATTCAATAATTACCTGTTTTGAAGAGTTCTTACAGATGTTCCCAGAGACGCAGCGGTCTCAAAGTCTGCCGCCGCGCTTTCCTTGTTTCCCAATATTTGGAATATATTTCCCCTGCTTGTGTATGCCGCGGCATATGAGGGGTTTATCGAAAGGCATCTGTTTAAATCTGCGAGCGCTCTGTCAAATTCTCGTTTGCTGTACCACGCATTTCCGCGGTTATGCCACGCGAGCGCGTAATCATTTCTTAAACGTATTGCTTCGGAAAAATCCCTTATCGCCTTGTCGTCGTCTTCAAGTGCGTACCATGCGCTGCCTCTCCTGTTCCAAATCACCGCGTTAGACGGTTCAATTGCGATAATTGCGCCGCAGTCTTCGATTGTTTTTACATATTCCCTCGCCTGATAATACGCGTGAGAACGGTTTACAAGCGCGTCAATATAATTTTTATTAATCGCGATCGCGCGTGAATAATCTTCGATGGCAAGAGAGAGCTCTCCGCGCTCGGATCTCGCAAAGCCTCTGTAATTGTATAGTTCCGCCTTGCTGTTGTTTATTCTTATTGCGCGGGTGTAATCGTCTGCAGCACGTATATAATCGCGTTTTTTCATCCATGCGTTTGCGCGTGATATATAACTTTCGAGGAATTCGCTGTTGCGGTATATCGACATGTTGTATTCCTGAATCGCCTTATCTATGTTTCCTTCCCGGTAAAATTGTTCTCCGGCAAAGTATGAGATTAAATAAGGATCGGCTCCCATCTGCCTTAAAACATCAAGATCCGGATTTTCATAATTGACAGGATCAATTTCTGATACTAAAACTCCCATGCCGCGGAGTCTGCTTAAATCGCTGATGGATGACAGCGGCCGCTGAACCTGATACGAAACAAGGGGAGCTGCATCTTGCGGCTCTTCTGTTATTTCTTCTTCAGGTTCCGGATCTTCTGTCTCGATTATACGGGTTTCTTCGATTGTTTCCTTACTGCTGTTACAGGTAAATAAAATGACGCATAACAAAGCGATTAATAAAAGCGCTGCCGCTCCCGATATTACAAGGATTAACTCCCTTCTATTCAACGCTGTCTCCGGACTCTGACGCCGGTTCGCCGTTTTCTGCGGCGGCGGCAGGCGCGGGCGGCGGTACTTCCGCTCTGTAAATTAACCTGATATTCTCCGTTGTTGTGCGGTGCCTGAGTTTTACAATAAGTATTTGATCCTCAGGATAATATACCCAGCCGGATGAATCATAACGCTCAAACTGGTTGTCCGATCTCCAGTCCATTCCATGAATTTGAATTCTTAAAAACGGCCGCACTCCGCGGACGATCATGTGATGCGCCATGTTGGGAAAAAATGATACAGAAATATTAAAATTTCCGTCTGCGTTGAAATACGCCCTGAGCGTTTGTGAAACAGTCCATGTCCAGTGCCCTGAATCTGTAAGCCACACAGCTCTTGGATAATAATCAACAGGTTTAAGAATGTTGTGAAGTTTTCCCGCATTTCCGCTTGAAATAGCCGATAACACAAGAGATCTTCCAACTCCCGACCATTCTTCATTCTGAGCCGCGTCCGCCCAATAGATAAGAGCTTTGCCAAGCCTCATGCTGTATTCGGAATTAGTGCTTCCGGGGTTTGATGCATAAACGGCGTCATTCTCCGCGTCGCGGTTTAAAATTTCAGATATTAAAAGAAGGATTTGCTCTGATAAATGCCCTATAGGATTGCTTGCCTCCGGACGCCAGCGTCTCATGTCATAATAAAACTCAAGAAGACCGGCGCAGTACTCAGGGACAATCATTTCCGCAGTTGCGTTATTTACCATTGCGATTACCTCGTTTGCCTGGACAACGCTGCTTCTTGTTAAAAGGAAATCAAGGATATGTTCTTCTTTAATAACGCTGAGCGATCTTTCTCTTATCAATCTGTTTACAAGATTTGTCCTTTCGTTCTCCGCCGCGGAAAATGAATTGTGGGCGACTAACATGCCGCCTGCAAATACCGAAGATCTGTAAGTTTGCACAGAGCTGTTTGAAAAATTGCCTGTGATTGCCGCCGATGCCGCAGGATAATTTCCTCTTGCAAGAGCCTGAGAGCCGTATGCGATTACATCTTCTTCATTTGAGAGATTTGCGGCATTTTGATTCCATTGGATATAATTTGTATCCTGCCAGTTTCTGAGGATGCTCGCATAGTTCGGAACGGAGGATATTATATAATCCGCGGGATCAAACGCTCTTTGTTTTCCTCTGGACCGGTAAGTGATAAATGTACTGTCTCTGGAGAGGGTAAGATGTCCGTTTTCAAGTTCCTGCCCAAGACTGCTGAACACATATCTGGAACCAGAGTACAAAATGCCAAGCTGCCCGGAGTCTCTTACAAGCGACGACCGCCGCGGAACAATCGGTATAATGATGTCAGAAATATTTCCGGCAAACTCCGCGGTGATCTGCAGCTCTTGCCCTCTTGCCGATTCAATTGAACTGAATGTAAGCTCTGTTCCGCCGGGAAGGATGAAATGCGCGCTGTTGTCGGTAAGGAACATTAATTCCGGATTTACAGGTAAACTGCTGTTGTTGGTTCCTGTAAGAGTCAATCCTTTTCCGCGTTCTTCTTTTAGACTGAACTCAAGCCCGCCGTAAAAAATCTTTATGCCGCCTGTTATTTCCTGTGAATCTTCAGCCAAGTAGCGGCCTTTTATATTCATCGATCCGGCGGATATTGAAAAATTACCCATATTGGAAAATTGCATAATCACAATGAGACAAAAAACTAAAAAATACAGAGCGGCAAGGCCTACAATGCGCGACGCTAATGGTTTTCTCATGGTAATTTATCAACCCCTTAATTTCGGCTGTTATTCAATATAATATTTGATGTAACTTGCCGACTTTTTGATTATTGTATACTATATACTAGCATGAAAATTAAGTTCATTGGAAGCGTTTTAGCGCTGTTCCTGATTTTTTCTTCTCCATCGGCAGTTTTCGCCCAGGATAACGATGTTCAGGCAATTTTGACTGAAGTAGCCGGACATCTTGCGCGAAGGGATTATACATCCGCTCTGGAATTGTTTAATAAGCTGCCTAAGGAAGAAGCAGAGAAGACCGAAATCAAAATTATGCAGGCCTCGATTTGCAATTCCGCCGGTAAAACCGCGGACGCGAAGCGTATCGCGAACGCTATTATCGCTTCGGATAATAATAATACTGATGCTCTTATGCTGCTTGCGGACGCTGCCGCGATTGAAGGGAAGGAAAGAGATAGACGCGGTTTTCTGGACAGAATTATCAGGATTGACGCAAACCATGTAAGAGCTTTAATCGATTTAGGCAATATTAATCTTGGAAGTCAAAACCTTCGTTCCGCCGCGGGTTATTTTGACAGAGCTCTCGCCGCGGACGCTGATAACGGGGAAGCGCTTGTAAGCCGCGCGGCTGTGCATCGTTACGCAAGGGAAGCAAGAAGCGCCGAAAGACTTTTAAACCGCGCCGTGTCATTATATCCCGGTTGGGCAAGACCGCTGCATGAAAGGGCAAGGCTATACAAGGGAGCGGGTTACAATAACGACGCGCTTAAGGATTTAACGGCGGCTCTAAAACTTGAACCGGATAATTACTGGATGCTTGTAGATCGCGGAGAGATCTACATGGAGAGCAGTCAAAAAGAGGAAGCGCTTGCAGATTTTAACCGCGCTATTCAATCGGATCCAAATGTTTTTATGGCATATGTTTACAGCGCCGCGCTGAAGGATGAGGCAGGCGATTACGCAGGCGCGGAAAAAGATTATGCCATTCTGGCTAAATTAAAACCCGATTATTATTTCGCTTTTGAAGCGCTCGGCGTTCTTAGAATGAGAAAAAAACAATGGGCTTCGGCAAGAGACGCATTCCTGGAAGCGTATAAACAGGCGCCCAAAGAATTTAACTACGCATTGCTTGCCGCCGTAAACTGGATGCGCGCAGGAAGGCAGACAGATCCGAAACAATTTCTGGCTCAAGTGCTGCGTACCGCTCCGCGAGACTCGGTTGAGTATTCAATGCTGCGTCTTTATCACGATCTTTCCGGCGATTCTACAGTAACAATAAACGTAGAAAGCGAAAAAAATATTTATAAAAAATCCCAGATGCTTTTTTATCTTGCCTCTTTTTATGATATAAGGGGAAATAAAAATCTAGCGGACAGATATTATTTAATGGCTAAGGATTTAAACGCGCCGGGAACTATAGAATGGCAGTTAAATGAGATGATGCTTAAAGAACGCGGATTAGGCATAAAGGCAGAAAAATGAACAGCAATACAACAACAATCTCTCTTAACGGGAGAGAATTTAAATTAATCGGAACTGCGCATGTTTCGCGTGAAAGCATCGAAGAAGTGCGCAGTATTATCTGCGAAGAAAAGCCCGACATGGTCTGCGTTGAACTCGATCAGGGACGGTATAATTCGATCACTCAATCTGACAATTGGGAAAAACTCGATCTTGCAAAAGTTTTTAAAGAGGGCAAAGGTTTTTTGCTGATAGCAAACCTTGTTCTCGCGAGTTTCCAGCGCCGTCTGGGAAACGAGCTGGGCGTAAAACCCGGCGAAGAAATGAAAACAGCGGTTGAGGCCGCAAAAGAAATAGGAGTTCCCAACAGCCTTTGCGATCGTGAGGTGCATACAACATTACGGCGCGCATGGGCAAAATGCGGTTTTTGGAGCAAATGCAAATTGTTGGCGTCGCTTTTGGCATCCGCATTTACGACAGAAAAATTAAACGAGCAGGAAATAGAAAATCTGAAAGACAAAAACGAACTGGACGGTATGATGGGAGAGCTTGCACAATACCTTCCGGCTGTTAAAACAGTTTTAATTGACGAGCGCGACCGCTACCTTGCGTCAAAAATTTGGACATCCACTCCGCCGGAAGACAGCGCGCCGAAAAAAATCGCAGCCGTTGTCGGCGCAGGGCACATGAAGGGAATGATTTCCCATTTGGAAAAATTAGCATCAGGCGAGGAGACGGCAGATGTAGAAGAGCTGGATCAAATCCCCAAGCCAAGTTTTCTTTCAAGAGCGGCAGGGCTTATCATACCAATAGCAATTGTCGCTCTTATCGCGGCCGGATTTATCGGCAAGGGCGCAGATGTCGGTCTTGAAATGGTTATCAGATGGGTGCTGTGGAACGGCTCTCTTGCCGCGCTTGGTTCTCTTATCGCGCTGGCGCATCCTCTTGCGATCCTTGTTTCGTTTTTGGGCGCTCCAATTGCGACGCTTAATCCCTTTATAGGTATTGGTTTATTATCCGGGCTTGTTCAAATTGCATTTCGCAAGCCGCGCGTTTCAGATGTTCAAAACCTTACCGAAGACGCAACAAGCCTTAAAGGCATCTACCGAAACAGGATAACAAAAGCCCTGCTTGTATTTTTCCTTTCCAGTTTCGGCGGCATGATTGGAAACTTCATTTCGTTCCCGGCGATTGCGGGACTGCTTGCGAATTAGGGTTAGTGGGGTAAGTGGAGGAAGATAATGAAAAAACCGATTCAATTTATAATTTTAACTTGTTTAGTAAGCTGGGCTATCGCAGGAACTGCTATTTTTCTTGGCATACGCGATACAACTAAGATTAGTTATGTGATTTTCGGCGCGTGTTATATGCTGCTGCCTGCGATTTGTTCCATAATACTTCAGTTGATACACAAGGAAAAACCATTCAGCAATTTAAATATATCATTTCGTTTAAACTGGTGGTTTCTTGTTGCGGGAATTGTTCCTGTAATTTTATCTTTTACGGCAATGGGGGTAAGTTTATTCTTTCCGAATGTTTCATTTTCTTCAAATTACGAAGGCGTATTGAAATATATACCTGAAGATCAAATGGATCTTGCTGTTGAGCAATTATCAAGATTTCCGCCCATTATTTTCGTTTTACTCCAGGTTGTGCAGGCGATAATTGCCGGCTACACGATAAACGCCGTTTTCGCATTCGGCGAAGAACTTGGCTGGAGAGGCTATCTGCTAAAAGCGTTTCAAGGTAAAAAATTTCTGCTTGTTTCTTTGATCACAGGCGCAGTGTGGGGCGTATGGCATTTCCCGCTTATTTTAATCGGCCACAATTATCCGCAGCACCCGATAGCCGGAGTCGCAATGATGGTAATATTCTGCATCCTGCTTTCCCCCATGATGGCTTACATTGTAATAAAATCAAAATCCGTTATTACAGCAGCCATTTTTCATGGATGTATAAACGCAATAGCCGGAATTAGCTTGTTATTCCTTGTCGGCGGCAACGACCTTACAAATGGAATGACAGGCGCGGCAGGTTTTATTACGCTTTTACTGGGAGATATCGCGTTTTACCTTTACGACAGGTTTATTACGAAGGAGAATATTATTACAAAAGTAATCGGAGATTGATAGGAACATGGATACCCAATACGCGATGATTGTAAATACATGTCCTAACGAAGAGACGGCAAAAAAAATCGCAAATCTTCTTTTGGAAAAGAAACTTGCCGCCTGTATCCAGCTTTTCCCCATTAACAGTTTTTATTCATGGAAAGGCGAAATATGCAACGACAACGAGATTATCCTTTTTATAAAATGCAGACAAAACTTCTACGCCGCGATTGAAGAAGAGATTATTGCAAATCATCCTTACGAAGTGCCGGAGATTATCATGCTGCCTGTTATTGGCGGTTTTAATAAGTATCTGGGTTGGATTGATGAAGTTAGTGGGGGAGATTGATTTTTTCATATCCTATTTCGTCTCCGGGGAACAACTAACAGTTACTCTCCAATCTCCCCTTCGCAATCTCACAAAACCCCTCATCAATCTCAACCCCGATAAAAGCTCTTTCGCCGATACATTTGCACGCGGCGCCTGTGGTGCCGCTTCCGCAGAATGGGTCTAGAACAACATCGCCTTTGTTGGTGGAAGAGAGAACTATACGTTTTAATAAATCCAGCGGCTTTTGGGTCGGGTGTTTGCCATGTTCTTTTTCGGCGTTTTTCGGTGACGGGATTGACCAGACGGAGCGCATTTGGGTGTTTTCGTTTTTTAATTTATCTTCAGGGAAGAGACCGTTTTTCATTTCTTCGTAGTTGAAAGTGTGTTTGGCGTTTTTGTCTTTGCGCGCCCACAGGATTGTTTCGTGAGACGCGGTGAATAAACGGCAGCTTAAATTCGGGGAGGCGTTTGGTTTGAACCATGCGATGTCGTTTAATATATGGAAATCGTTTTTTTGCAGGAGATATCCGCATTGATAGATACTGTGATATGTCCCTGAAATCCAGATTGTGCCTTCAGGTTTTAAAACGCGGCGGCAGGCTGTGATCCACTCGTTATGAAAAATCGTGTCTTCTTCAAAACCGGCGCTTTTGTCCCATTCACCTTTATTTACTTTCGCCATTTTTCCATTTTTACAGGTGAATCCGTTGTTAGATAACATGTACGGCGGATCTGCGAAAATCATGTCGATGGAATTTTCCGCAATGGATGCGAGTACTTCAAGGCAGTCCGCGTTGTAGAGTGTTATGCTGCCGTTTTGGTAATAAGGCTTCAAATTTTAACCCTCGATTAACTCTGTTTTTTGCCCTGTCAGTTTACCTACCTGATCATTTAATTTTTCCGCTGTTTTTGTCGTGTCGGTGTATTTATTAATTGCACTTGTAAGGTGTTTGCCTACAAGGCTGTACTCGGTAAAGAATTTGCCAAACTTATCCTGAACCTGCGATATTTCTCCAAGGATTGTTTTTGCTTCCTGCTCAATGCTTAGGCCTTTTAGTCCGTATAAAATCGCCATCAGATAAGCGTAAAAACAATTAGGTGAAACAGGTATTACGCGTTTTTCCTGTGCGTAATGCAGGATTTCAAAATCTTTATTTGTAAATGAATCATTAATGATTGTCTCATAGTAAACATTTTCTGCGGGGATATACATGATGGCAAAATCAAAAGTTTTTTCGGCAGGGTTAATATATTTGGTTGCTATTTCATCAATTCGTTTTTTAACGCTTGTAACAAATTCTTTTTTAAAATTTTTCTTGTCTTCGTCATTTTCGGCTTTTATAAATCTTTGAAAACTTTCAAGGGGGAATTTTGAATCAACAGGAACCAGATTCCCGTCCAGTTTGATTACCGCGTCAACCTGAGTGCCGTTTTTAAAACTGTATTTCATTTCATAATTGGAGCCGGGAAACATCTGCTTGAGCATATCTTCCAAAAGAAACTCGCCGAGATTTCCGCGAAGTTTCGGCGCCTGTAGAATATCCTGAAGCGAAGAAATGTTTTTCCCGATATCTTGAATATTTTTCGCCGTCGTCTCCAAAGTGCCAAGTTTATTGTGAATATCTGCGATTGTCTGATTAGAGCCTGAGAGCTGCTTTATAATGCTGTTTTGAGAATCACTTAACCTCTGGTTCATCATGGTTGTCATTTGCTGGAGCTGGTTATTCAAGACATTCTGGGTGTCGGTTAAAAGTTTTTGCTGCGAAGTAAGCGAAACCTGCTGACTTTCAAGCTGCTTTGTTTTAAGCTCGTTTAACTCATTTTTTAAATCAAGAATTTGAGGAGTTAAATCCGCCTGCCTGTTGGAATAAAGTTTAATTAGAATTAAAATAACTAGTAAAAAAAGGACTGCAAACGCACCTAGGGTAAAAATGTCCATGATGTTTCTCCTTTCTAAATCTCAATCCTATGCATTTTTAAAATGGTACATATTTCACAAGGTAGAAGTATATCATGAAATATTTGGAAATTATCTCTCATGGTACATAATATTATCCGTATACACTATTTCCTCTTCAAATTCCGCTTATTTTTAAATAATTGCATTATAGAAATAACCATTTTGCGGTCTTCTTCGCTTAAAAGCTTGAAATTCTGGACAAAAGTGCGAATTTCCGGTCCTAATGAAGACTTATCAGGGCTTTTTTCCTCCCCTGTAACCAGATATTCAACAGAAACGCCTAGTGTTTGGGCGATTTTGACGGCAGCTTCGGCTGAAGGCATATATCCGCGAACGCTTAAGTAATTATCTAAGGTGCTTTTACTTATTCCTGATTGAGCGGCAAGTTCTTTAACGACCATGTCTTGAAAAGCCAATTCAGACTTTAGATTCTCTTTAAATCCCATAAAAACAGCATACGCTAAATAGCGTAATTTTCTCTTGACTGTTTTTGGAATAGCGTATTAAAATAATCCAAGCATATGCTAATTAGCATATATTTTGAAATAATATGCATAATAGCGTAAAGGAGGCTCAGAATGAAGAAGACAAAGAAATTATTAGGAATTATTGCCATAGTTGCAATAGTTGGGTTTGGATTAGCTGCTTGCGGTGATGATGACGGCAGTAAGCACACGCACACATACAGTAATACATGGTCAAGCAACGCAATACAGCATTGGAAGGAGTGTACAGGCGCAGGATGTGACGCCAAAACACAAACCGCCAATCATGCGCCGGCAAACGACACTTGTACAACATGCGGATATGTTCATACACACACGTATGTCTATACAGTAACCAGCACATCATATCCGGCTCAATCAATACAAACCTGCAGTTGCGGTGAAACAACAGGCACTGCACGTAACGCTGAAATAGGTGACATAGGACCCGCAGGCGGAATAATCTTCTATGTCGCTATTAGCGGATTTACCGTACTAGGCTACGAAGGATCATTCGCGGAATATACCGCCTACTATATGGAAGCCGACCCTGAAAGAACCAGCTCTATATGGGGTGCGCAAGGAACATTAATAGCCGGTGTAACAACATGGGTAGATGATGCAGAAAAAGATTCAAGATTAGCAGTATCTATTGGTGTTGGCAGAAAAGATACGCAAGTAATAGTAAATCATTTGGCTGCAACAGGCGAAACAGGAAGAGCTGCGCAGGTTTGTGCAAGTAAAAACCTTAATGGTTTTACAGATTGGTTTCTGCCAAGTTTAGGAGAGCTAAATGAAATGTATAAAGCTAAAGGACAGACAGAAATTCCAACAGGATGGAATTGGTCTTCGTCGCAGATCGATAACGATAACGCGTGGACGCAGAGCAGCGGTGACTATCAATCCGGCCACTTCAAGGGTGACCACCAGGGCGTTTATGCCGTCCGGGCTTTTTAGGTGCGTGAGATGAAAATAGATCCATAACAAAAGATCTCACACAAAGGCACAAAGGATTGTTAAACAACACTCTGTGCCCTTTGTGTCTTAGTGTGAATCTCTTCTCTCAACCAATAATTAAAAATGGAATTTTATTCCGTCGCGTTTCATTATGCAGCTTGAAGATCAGGAATTGCGATTTTTACTCTTTCTATTAACACCTCAAAGGAATCAGATTCAAGTATAAGTCCCGGTATATCATCGCTTTCCGCGATCCATACAGAAGCTTCATCATCCCATGTTAATAAAATTGTATATTCATTCATAATAAAAATATATTCTTTTTTCTCGATTTAGTCAAGGGTTCGCAATACCTCACTCAACCCTTTCAATCCGTGCGCCGAGAGCGGACAATCTTTCCGGCAGATGTTCGTAGCCTCTTTCAATTTGGTAGACGTTGCGGATAACGCTTTTGCCTTCGGCGCACATGGTTGCGATCAGCATTGCCATTCCGGCGCGGACGTCGGGGCTTATTAGTTCTGAGCCGTGGAGTTTTGCAGGGCCGGAAATAACGGCGCGGTGAGGATCGCATAACACGATTCTTGCGCCCATGCCGATCAGTTTATCTACAAAGAACATGCGCGATTCGTACATTTTTTCGTGAACTAGAACTGTGCCGTTTATCTGAGTTGAGACAACGATGATTATGCTTAGAAGATCGGGGGGGAATCCCGGCCAGGGGGCGTCGTCGATTTTTGGGATCATGCCGCCGATGTCGTGGTTTACTTCCATGCTTTGTTTTTTGGGTACATGGATAATGTTTCCTTCGTGCGCCCATACAATTCCAAGTTTGTTAAAAGCGATTTTCGCGGGGCGCATATCGCTTTGACGCGCGCCGTGTATGTGCAAGTCGCCGCCCGTTACGGCAGCCAAACCGATGAATGAGCCTACTTCCATGAAGTCGGGACCTATTTCAAAATCGCAGCCTGTAAGTTTTTCTACTCCCGTGATTTTTAAAATGTTGGAGCCGATACCGTCAATCTTTGCGCCCATTTTTACAAGCATGCTGCATAAGTCCTGCACATGCGGCTCGCTCGCTGCGTTTGTTAAAATTGTATTCCCTTTCGCGAGAACCGCCGCCATGATTGCGTTTTCTGTCGCGGTTACGGATGCCTCATCAAGAAAAATATCCGCGCCCGTTAAATACTTTGCGGTAAATGTAAAATCATCGCCGACTTTTACTTTTGAGCCGAGTTCTGTGAGAACCAAAAAATGGGTGTCTAGGCGTCTCCTTCCGATTACATCGCCTCCAGGCGGCGGAAGAATCACTTTTCCTGATCTTGCCAAAACGGGGCCTGCGAAAAGAATCGAAGCTCTTATTTTGAGCGCCTGTTCCCTCGGTATTTCAGAAGATTTTATATCTAATAATGTTAATTTAATTACATTCGGCTCTAAGGTTTCAACCTCTCCGCCGAGGGCGATAAAAACGTCAAGCATTACATGCACGTCTTCGATATCGGGGATGTTTCTAAGGATTACAGGCTCGTCCGTTAATAGGGCTGCGGCGATGCAGGGGAGAGCGGCGTTTTTATTACCGCTGACTTTGATTGCTCCGTTAAGAGGGACTCCGCCGTTAATCAGGTACTCACTCATGTATTGAATGTAACTGTAATATACTATACTGTCAATCCAAGGAGAACTAGTTGCTGTATCTTATTAAAAACCGCCTCGGGCCGTGGACTTTTTACAAACAGGCTTTAGCCATCGCCCTGCCTGTCATGCTTCAATCTTTCATTATGAGTATGGTCTCGCTGATCGATAACTTTATGGTTGCCGGATTGGGAGACGTCAGTATGGCGGCTGTAAATGTTACCAATCACATATTTTTTATTTTCTTCGTGATCGTCAATACGATTTGTCAGGCGGGAGGGATTTACATCGCGCAGTTCAACGGCGCGAACGATTCAGGCGGAATGAAAAACGCCTACAGTTTTAAAGTGCTTTTTGCCGTAGGCATATCGATTTTGTGCTTTGCCGTTTGCAGAATGGTTCCCGTGCAAATTCTCAGTATGCTGACAACGAACAATGCGGCGCAAGCCGAAATTGCGGAAGTCGGCTCTGTTTATCTTCGCCTTGTTTCGTGCGCGTTCATTCCCACGGCGATTTCATTATCCATCGCGACAAGTTTCCGCGAAATAGCAAAACCAAAAATCCCATTGATAATTTCCGGGATTGCCGCTGTGATTAATACACTGGGCAACTGGATTTTAATTTACGGAAATCTCGGCGCTCCGCGTCTTGAAGTTGTGGGAGCCGGTTACGCGACGATTATTGCGCGGAGTTTTGAAGTAATCGCGTTTTTAATTTACGCAAGCGCAGCCAAAGCGCCTTTCTTTGCAAACATAAAAAGGTTATTCAATTTAAAGAAAAAATTGATAGCCGAAATTTTCGCCAAATCGGGAATGATATTCGCCTCGGAAGTTTCATGGGTCGCCTCTGAAACATTGATGATTGCGATGTACAACCGAAGAGGAGGAGCTGAAGTTGTTGCCGGAATGGCGGCAGGCTGGACGATCGCAAATATTTTCTTTTTACTCTTCGGCGGATTATGGACAGCTTCTACTGTTTTGGTAGGCGGCTCTCTTGGGGCAGGAAAACTTGATGAAGGGCGCGATCGCGCTAAGTGGCTAAAGTGGGGAAGCGTTGTCGCAGGCATTATGATGGCGATTCCCGGAGTATTTATTATTTCCGGCATCATCCCCCTTGTGTTTTCAAATCTAAGCGCGGAAGCGAGAGCAAACTGCTTCGGTCTTGTCTGCGTAATTCTTGCCTATCTTCCGCTGTGGGCATTTATCAATGTCCAATTCGCAATCTCGCGCGCGGGGGGAGACACCGCGATGGGTATGTGGACGGATGTTTCCGTTAATACTTTACTTTTCGCGCCCGGTTCTGTGATTTTATCGTTGTTTACAAATATCGCGCCTGTGCCGATGTTCGCGATTCTCAAATTGACAGATATTGTAAAAGTATTTGTGGCGCGTTATTTTCTGCGCAAGGAAAGATGGGTTAAGAATTTAACCATTAGTGACGATTCTGTAATGCGTTAGCTCTTATCTTGCTAAGTCTGCCGCATCATGTAATAATTATCTAATGGGGGCTTTATGAAAAAATTAGTTATTATTTTACTATCATTGGCAATATTATTATCCGGATGTAAAAATAATAAAACAAGTGATACCTCAGATTCAATTAACGAACAATCCTTCATAAGCGCGGATTCTCCTGAGATCACATCGTCATATCCTGTAAGAGCTCTCGTAAACGATGCCGCCATAAAAGCTGCGTTTACTCTCGATTTTCGCGCAATAAAAGCGGAGCCGATTAATGAATACGATACTCTGAGCGCGGCTGAACTATCAGGTTCTGCGGCGTCCGGTTCGGGACAGGGAAGCGTTACAGGCGGAGGTTTACGCAAGCTCTCGGATTATCAAACAACTTATTTTGATCCGCAAAAAGAAGCGGCAAAAATTGCTGAGATTCTCGCCGCTCAGCAAACAGCAAGTCAGGAACAGATTCAAACTAAAACAAACGAGCCCCTTACAGTGATTGATTGGGGGCCGAGAGGGGAATTTTCGTCCGCTGTTCAGCGTCCGTCCATTTATGTAATTTTTTCACAGCCGATGATTGCTCTGGCCGCTCTCGGAGAGCAGAGCGCGGTATCACCCCTTGTTACGATTAATCCTCCCGTTAAAGGTTCATTCCGCTGGTACGGAACAAGTTTTTTAAGTTTTGAAGGTGAAGAACCATGCCAGAGCCAGCAGACTTATACTATTACAGTTGCGGCTAACGCGAAATCTTTAAGCGGAAATTCAATTTCAGGCGACAGAGTTTTTTCGTTTGTTACTGAAACTTTAAGCATTAAAAATATAATACCCGGCGAAGAATATGTGAAAAAAACAGGCTGGCATTTTAATAATAATAATGTGCCGCCTGAGGCTGCCAAATCAATCGGGATGGTATTTAATTATCCAGCGCAGACGCAGGAAATCAATCAATATCTGGAAATAACTTCAGGAGGATCTCCTAAAAAATTTACGCTTAAGCAGGATGATGAATATAAAATCACGGCTGAAATAACGGATGTCATTCCTTTTGAAACCGAAGTAAAAATCATTCTGAAAAAAGGAGCAAAGTCACGCGGAGGAAGCAGAGGGACTGAGTGGGATCAAATTTTCAGCATTTTTACGCCAAGCGCTTTCAATGTGACATCGCATAATCGATACAGCGGTTACGGCAGATATTCCAATATTGTAGAAATTTCTTTCAGCCATGAATTGAATGAAAGCACCATATACAAGGCAATCAGCACAGAGCCTGGTATGAATATTACAAATGAAAATGTGGAAGTGTATTCAAACACGGCGCGTATTATAAATCTTCCTGTCGGTTACGGAGATCGATTCAAAATAAATATTAATACAAACGCGGAAGATGTTTACGGCAGAAAGTTAAAAATGCCGTATTCGGCGGATATTGTTATGCCGCAGGAACCCTCTCCTATCGGCACTGTGCGCGTTCTGGATTACAGATCGCAGGTTATGCTGGAAGCGCAGTTCCCGCCGCGTTATCTATTTGAATATTCGAATAATATCGAAGGTTCGTTTTATATTTTAGCGCCGGGCGGCAACCCATTCCTGAATACTGAAACTTACAACGTAAACCGCAGAAGTTACAGCAATGCTAAAGTGAATCAACTTGCAGTCGGGGATAAAAATTTAAAGTATTTCGAACAGATCGATCTAATGCCGTTTTTAAATAATAACGGCAGAGGGATTGTCGCTTTTTCCGCAAATATAAATCTGCACTCAAGGGAATGGAGAGACGGCGCTTACCGTCCATCGACAGATTATTATACATTCGATCAATTAATTCAGGTAACGGATCTTGGTTTGACTGTGCGGTATGGATTTAACAAAGCCGTCGCTCTTGTTACAAGAATATCAACAGGCAAACCTGTTGAAGGCGCAAGAGTTATGATGCTTGCAAATAATGATGTTAATGATAATGCTGATCTGTCTTCCATAGACAGTTATACAGAAAGTGTATCTGATAAAAACGGCTTAGCTGTTCTTAATATGAACGCGATGATGCTAAGGAAAAATGTTGGCATTAATAATGTATACGGAACTCCTTTTATAATGGCGGAAAAAGACGGAGACAGGGCGATATTCAAACCCGATACGCATAATATGTGGCGCGCAGGAGTAAGCGCATCGACTCCTCAGCGGGCGGAAGAGATCATTCCTGTCGCTTTCATGTTCTCGGATCGCGGACTTTATAAACCCGGAGAAACGATAACATTCCGCGGAGTAGATCGCTCTAAGGTTCTTGGAATGTACACAATTTATAAAGGCCGTTATACCGTTAATTTTGAGGAAGCTTCTTACAGACCGGCAAAGATTGGTTTTATAGAAGAAACAACAACAGATTCAGGAAGTTTCTTTGGAAGTATTACTATACCCGAAGATTTACAGCCAGGTTCTTACAGGCTTGTCTACAGACGCATGCAGGGTGAATTTGAAATTAATGAAGATATAGCAAGTATTCCCATAACGATTGCGTATTTTGAAAGATTGAAGTTTCAAGCGACACTTTCATCGCCGCCTGAAGCTGTCATATTAGGTGACGATATTGACTTAACATTAAGGGCAAGTTATCTTTCCGGAGGAAGCCTGTCAGGCGCAAGATGGGAGAGCGCATGGTATGAGGAGATGGGTGTTTTCCAGCCGGGGAATGCAGACACAAGGGGTTTTGTCTTTGGACCTCGCAGGGCATGGGACAGTAAACGCCATGTCGGTTCGGATGAAGGCGCTTTAAGCGGGCAGGGGACAGCTTCCCTCACGCGGAAAACAGGCGGCAGCAAAGTTACAGGCGCGCCTTATAATTATCAGGCGGAAGCAAGGGTGACGGATTTAAGCAACCAGATGGTAACCGCTTACCGCACTGTGACGGCGCATCCTGCAAGTTTTTATATTGGGTTGAACCGCGGCTCAGGCGGTTTTGTCCGCGCGGGACAGGAGTTTAGCTGCAATTACATTACTGTGAATACCGGCGGAGAGAAGACTACAGGTAATAATCTTTTCCTGCAGACAGGAACAGGCGCAAGGCAGTTAAAGGTTGAACTTTTGCGGGAGGAATGGAGACGCACTCAGCAGCGCGGAGTGTATGGATATATTAATAACGAATATACATCGGTGCAAATTCCTGACGGCGTTCAAATGATAAACATTCAAAGCGGCGGCGGAACTGTCAAAGTTAAACCGTCGGCGGCAGGTTATCATATATTGCGCGTAACATCAATGGACAGGGAAGGAAGGACTGCGTTAACTGAAATGGGCTTTTATGTAACAGGCTCAAGCGGTTACTGGAACATGAATAATCCTACGGAACTGCGTCTTGTGCCGGATCAGGATATATACGAACCCGGCGATACCGCGAAAATTCTGCTTCAAAGCGCTCTTCCTTCAGGTTATTATCTGATAACCGCAGAAAGAGAAGGAATATTCACGGAAGAAGTTAAATATTTTTCTGAATCTGTTTCTGTTATTGATATTCCGATCGCGCGTAATTATGTGCCTGTTGTTTATGTGTCCGTATCTTCATTCTCGACGCGTAACGGGCCGCCTAGTCATCAATACGGAGATCCGGATTTAGACAAGCCGAAAGGGTATTACGGCGTAACCCGTCTTGACGTTAACCCGCGCACAAAAGCCTTCTCTGTAACTGTTCAGACGGATAAAAAGACTTACCGCCCCGGAGAAGAAGTAACAATTACTTTAAACGCGTCAAGAGACGGGAGGCCGCTTGCAGACGCTGAACTTTCCCTGATGGCGGTGGACAGGGGTGTGCTGGATTTAATCAATTACCGTGTTCCCGACCCCATCCGTCATTTTTATTCCGATGAACTTTTCTCGCTCTTTGTTAACGGAGGAGATTCGCGCTCCATGCTGATGGATCCTGTAACTTACAACATAAGGGATCGAATGGGCGGAGATTCCGAAGACAGCAAAATGGAAGAGCGAAAGGATTTTAACCCAACCGCGGTTTTTGAACCGATGCTTATTACAGATTCAACTGGTAAGGTAACGCATACCTTTAAACTTCCCGACAACCTTACAACATATCGCATAACTGTTTTTGGAGTTATGGGTGATTTATTTGCTCTTAAAGAAAGCGAAATTGCCGCACAAAACAGAATTAACGTGAGGGAAGTTGTGCCTCGCCGCTTGAGAGAACGCGATACCGCTGAAGCCGGCGTACTGATCACGAACCTTGATTCCGCTTCTCATGCGGTAACTATAAAACTTGAAATCGGCGCTCCGCTTGCGGACGATGAATCAAGCGGCTTGTCAAAAATTCCGGGGTATGCATTTGTTGACGGAACGGCAGAAAGGCGCGTAACTGTGCGAAGCGGCGAAAATGCCGTTGTATATTTTGACGTTGCGGCGCAGAAGCAGGGGAATATAACCCTTAATTTTACCGTAAATTCCGCCATTCTTAACGAAAGAATGATAAGGGAGATGATTATAGAACGTCCGTTTGTAATGGAAACGGTAACAACAACAGGAACTGTAAGAGAAGATTCCGCAAGCGAGGGACTTGTTATTCCGTCGTTTGCAGATAACGGAGTGGGAAGTTTAACGCTCACCCTTGATGCGACGCGCCTTGCCCTTTTGGATTCCGCCGTTACATATTTGTTCACCTATCCTTACGGATGCATGGAACAGCGAAGCTCCGCGGTTATGCCGCTTGCAGTATTCGGCGAATACATTGACGCTTTCAACCTGAGTTCTGAAGTATCTAAACCTCACCGCGTCGTGGAAAGCGAGTTAAGAAAATGGGGGCAGATTCAGCTTTCCAACGGCGGTTTCCCGTACTGGCCTACAGATTCCAAAGCGGATTTCTATGTCAGTCTTCGTATAGCGCACATTATAGCCATTGCGAAAGAAAAGAAAATAAATGTGCCGTCTTCTGTCAATGTGCCCGCTCTTGTTTCATTCTTGAACCGCGAATATCAAACCATACAAAACTGGCGCAGCAGCAATGCCGATTATTATTATCAGTCTTATCTGCAGTCATATATGCTGTATGTATTTTCGTTGTTAGGTGAAAGCGCAGACCCGTCGCGGCTTGCGGCGATTTTAAGGCGCGATAATGTTGACCCGTCTGTTCTTTCGTTTGTTGGAATGACTTACCTCAACTTAAACCGTAACGCAGATGCTGAAAACACGGCGCAGCGTCTCCGTAATTTAATGCGCCTAACGGCAAGAGGACTTGATCTTACAGACCCAATGGAGAAAAACCGCAGCAGTTATTACGGCGGGATGATTGAACAGCTCGCTTTATCGCTTCAATTTTTCGCGCAGCAATTTCCTGGAGACGATATAAATACACGCCTTCTTTTTACTCTGCTTGAAAACAAGCGTTCCGGCACCGGGTTTTGGCAAAACACGGCTGTGACGGTGCGTATTTTAAGCGCTGTTGACGCGTTAATAAAAGCCGAAAATTTAACCGACATAAACGTAAGAGCGCAGGCAATGCTTGGAGCAACGCAGCTTCTAGAGGGAACTTTTAAAGGTCTTGGCGCGAAGCCTGTAACAAAAACTTTTGATTTCAATGATTCTGTTATGAAAAATTTTCAAAGGGACAGGTTACAGCAGCTTGATTTTACGCGAAGAGGAACAGGCAGCATTTACTACACAGCGTCGCTGCGTTACGCGATACCGTCTGAACTTCAATATTTCCGCGACGAAGGAGTCGGCGTTTTCCTGAGTCTTTACGATGTAAACACAGGCGCGGAGATTAAAGGCACTGCTCTTCAAAGCGGAAAAACATACCGCGCCAGAGTGCGTGTATCATCTTCAAGAGATCGCACCTATGTTGCGCTTCGTGTGCCTGTTCCGTCAGGCGCGGAGATTTTAGACATGGCGTTTGTCACAACTGCTTCGTATGAAGACGCGGGCGGCGAAAAAGGAAAAGAAGATACCAGAAACAGTTCGTATTTGAGTTATCAGGCGATAATGGACAACGAGATTCAATATTTCTGGGACAGGTTCTACAAGGGTGAATCGACTGTCAGTTTCCTTTTCCGCACGGCAAGAAGGGGAGTGTACCCCACGCCGCCCGTGCAGGCTGAGTGTATGTACGAACCGGAAATTTTCGGCAGAAGCAAAGGATTGATTTACACGATAGAATAAGCGCAGTATTACGCGGTTATATTTTAGATTCTTTGATTGAATTCTCTTTCTTCTGAATATTACGGTAGTATTCTGCTTCTTTGAAAGCTTCAGAAACATTGGTAACTTGTATTCTATCTTCCATAATTGTTATTTTTTTTGTTGCGATAAATTTGTTATACAAACCGTCGGCTCTTTCTGTTTCAAGACCTGCCATGCCCATCAGCTCTTTGACGCCGAAACTGCAAAGATAACCGTCCCTTGATGTTAAATCGACACGGTTTTTTTCAAGCTGCATTATTAATGCGTCAAATAGCCTGCCAAGAGGCTCTTCGATAAAAGTGTTGTCGAGCTGGCGGTACAAAAGCCATATCCGTTCCGCCATCAGGCTTGTAAGCTTTACAACCATATCGGGCTGGTCTTGTATCAGTTTTGAAAAGTTGTCTTTGTTGACGGCTAACAATGTGCAGTCCTCATAAACTTCGGCTGTAGCGGCTCTTGGTTTATCGTCGAGCATTGCCATTTCGCCGAAGATGTCGCTTTTTTTAAGAATGGCTAAAACGATTTCCTTATTGTTTACTATCTTTGTAATTTTTACCGAACCGCTTTGAATGATATATAAATTGTTACCCTTTTCCCCTTCCGCAAAAAGCAGGCAGTCTCTTGGGTATGTTTGAATCATTGTGTTTTCCGGGTAATAAGGTCTGTCAGTTGAAATTCGCGGCAGCAATTCTTCGATTTTTTTCTTTATTTCCGCTGCGTTTTTCGCATCGGGGCAGTTAGTTATATATTGATGATACGCATAAACCGCATGATTTATTTTTCTTGCTTTTTCGTAATACTCTCCAATTTGCAATAAAGCAAGTGAATTATCTGTGGGAAATGTGCTTTTTAACAACCGCTCGGATAAATGCTCGTTCAGTTCGCGCAGGCGGACAGAAAATGTTTTAATATTTTTCATCGCGATAGAATTTGTCTTACGCACCAAATCGCCGTATTGTTTGCGCTCAATTACAAGCAAGACCACATCTGTTACCGCGACTGCCGACATTATGTATCCGTGACCCGCCATTACAGAAATTGTCCCGAAAATATCACCGTGCCCTAATACGCTCCCGACCAAATCTTCGTTTTCGCGGATTATACGCACTTTTCCTTCTTTAATAATATAGAATTTATCCGCGTTTTGTTTTCCTTCTACAAAGATAAACGAATCTTTCGCGAGTTTAAGGATTGCCGGCTGGAAGTGAATATGGCTGCTCATAAATTCAATTATAGTTATGGATGAATTTAAAAAATAGCAGAATTTTGTTAAACGGCGCAGAATGTTATTGAAAGAGTGTAAAATGCAGGCAGGGAATGAGGTAAGTATTTAAAATTCTTCAAGCTAGAATCGGAACTCATTAGATCTACTGTAAATAATCAGGCCAATCCCTGCCGCTTGTTTCCCAGTAAAGGCGCGGCATTTTGCCGTTTTCCCAGACCCACGGAGATGCGTTGGTTGTGCCGAAGCTAAAGTTCGAATTCAGCCACGGGGTTTGTGTTCTCAATTCCGTGTCTGTTACGGTCAAGCCGTCAACTCCATTAGGATCACTGGTAACTGTTCTAACCGGATCAAACGTTATGTCTCGTGCGCGGTTGTTTGTGCCGGCGCCGCTTCCCATAACGCGGCTATAAGCTGTACCATAGGTGTCTATTTCTGTATTTAAGTTTATTTCTTTATTTAAGGCTATAGAGTTTTCTACTGTTCCCGCATTTACTCCTACAATTCCGCCGACGCCGGTAAGGGCATTGCCTCTTGTAACAGTTCCGGCAGCATAACAATTTCGTATTATGCCGCTGTTTCGTCCGGTTATTCCGCCTAACATATCTACACTATTACTCCAGCCGTTGCCGCCTATATCAACTATTGCATAACAATTTATGATACTGCCTGTATTTTCACCTGCAATACCGCCTAAACGTGTGTTTGCGTTTTCTC
>Ga0209755_10000957_pt1 | contig 48605 bp, 42 predicted proteins | sample TergutCo191P1_FD_187301 | JGI IMG/M metagenome (GOLD analysis project Ga0209755, IMG submission 187301) | Cornitermes sp. P1 segment gut microbial communities from Petit-Saut dam, French Guiana - Co191P1 (SPAdes) (version 2) | ecosystem: Host-associated > Arthropoda: Insects > Digestive system...
GCTGAACTTCACGCTTCAGCGGAACCTGAAGACGCGGCTGTCCTTCCCCAACGACGCGGCGGCCATGAAGCTGATATTCATGATCTTGCGCAGGATCTCGAAAAAGTGGACAATGCCGATAAGGAACTGGGGCTCGGCGATGCACCAGTTTGCCGTCATTTACGGGGACAGAGTCCCGTTATGAATTTTGCGTTTTACACAAAAAATGTTATGGGCTCTCATGATAGTCAACACCGCAGAAACGGCCGAAAGCAAAGACCGAGCCAAATTACGCCGAGCCATTGCCTTTCGCCAGCGCCCGCTCCCGATCGATTGCGTCTCGCTCAAATTCGATTTCCCTCAGAAGCTCATCCTCGGTTGGCAGGTGCAGCTTGTATTTCGACGCGAATATCTGCGCGTTTTCCTCCGGCAGCGTATACCTAGCCACGGATTCGCTCTGTCCGCGCACAGCAAAATGCCGATCGGCGGATTGTCGCCTTCGTTCATCAGCTCCCGCGTGTAGTAATTGACGTACATCTGCATCTGCCCCAAATCCTGATGCGTCAGCTTGCCCGCCTTCAGGTCTATCAGCACAAAGCACTTCAAAACGTAGTTGTAGAAGACCAGATCGATGTAAAAATGCTCGCCGTCGAAGGAAACGCGCTTTTGCCGGGCTTCGAACGCGAATCCCCGCCCAAGCTCCAGCAGGAATTTTTGGATGTGGGTGATGAGCGCGCTTTCCAAGTCGCTCTCAAAAAAATCCCGGCTGTGCGGCAGCCCCAAAAATTCCAGCACGTACGGGTCTTTGATTACGTCCATGGGGGAAGCGCCCAACGCCTTGGCGAAAACCTCGCCCGACACTGCCTTTTTGTCCTTGCTGGACAAAAGGCACTCGTAAAAAAAGCTGTTAATTTGGCGCTCCAACTGCCGCGTGCTCCAGTTTGACTTAACACACTCGTCCAAGTAAAACCCCTGAGCCTCCTCTCCTCGACTTTCATCGCAAGCCTGTAATGCGACCATGACAATTGTTGACGCAGCGCGTCAACATTCGGAAACATCACGTGAAACTGCCTCATGCGACCTAAATTCGTTTTATCGAAGCCCTTCCCGAAATCCTTCGTCAGCCGCTCCGAAAGACTGCGCATCACGCCCGCGCCATATTCGGCGCAGCCTTCGCCGCCTATGGTGTCATTGATCAGCCTGCCGATGTTCCAGTAGGCTTCAACCATGGCGAAATTGGCCGCCGCGTACGCCTTTGCCCTTGCCGCGTCCAAAACGCCCTTCACGCTTTGGTACAGGCTTGCGTCAGTCAGCCCGTCTGCCACATGATCCTCCGCTCGGCAACTGCCTTGAATTTAGACGGCTACGGCAAACGCGAAAAGCCGAATTACCTGCTGCCCTCATGTAATATTGCGTATATCCCCAAGCCTGTCAATCGCTATGGCTTTTCGCAACAATTTCGAGCACAAAGAGGCCGGCATCCCCGCAAACGAATCCCTGCAAGGCGCCCGAAACGAGCTGAAGGTTGATTTCAAGTTTGCCTGGGAATAGCGGCGCTTTCGCGCAGAGAGGAGGGTGCGCGGCAAGCCAGCAAGGCAAGACGCGTTTTTTGCGCAAAAAAAAGCCCCATGGGTGCAAACCGCATGGGGCTTTTCCGCTTTGAAAGCAAGCGCTATCTGTCGAGCAATATCATAATAGTCAGCGTAGTAGAAATGGCCGAAAGCACAGTCGTTATAACAGGCGCATACTGGCGAAATACAAACAAGGGATGATTTGACCTGGCAAAAATGACCGTTTCCGGGGTTATCGGATCGGTTGGTCTCAACTGCCTCCCGTTTATGTCAGTTATTACAATTCGGTCTCGGGCATTGCGCCCAGGCACAAACCCGCCAGCCATGCCGATATAATACTCCCATCCACGATCCGGGATAAACGGAAAGCGCCCAGGCCTAGCAACAGCCCCCGAAACCGTAACAAAAAACTGCCGAAACGGAATAACAAGCGTATCATGATTCTGAATCTCAACCTCGCCGCGATATGCAGCGTCAAAAAGAGCAAGGTTTAGGTTTATAGGTATAACCTCGCCTCGCCGTATGACATAAGCATTTTCGGTATCAGAGATAGCAGAAAACCACTGCCTATTCCGACGAGCCATAGAAGCATAAGTTTCGCCAACATGAAACTGCACCGTTATACGGTTTGAGACATTAAAATAATCCATCCGCATAACCCCTGTGGGAACAGTGAGACCCACGGCGCCTTCCACAAACAAAACGGGCATTAAATCGCTAACTGCAGGCACACTCACCACATCATAATTTTCCAGCACAAAATTATTTTCCAGATCAGCTACCGTCAAAAATAGCCTGGCAGAAACATCATCATGACCTAGGCGCCGCACAATCTCCATTCGGGTCGAATCCGCAAGCGGCGTAAAGCCATGCCCATAAAGCTCTATCAGCTCCCTAATATTTTCCCCTTCCAACAATTGGTAGACACCAGGACGCTCCACCGCGCCTTGAACAGTAACAAGCCGGCTAACTCTATTAAAGGTAACCAAATCTCCAGGTCGAAGATAGGGATTCTGGGTCTGATCGCCAAAGCGCCAAAATTGAAAAAGGTCAAACACTCGCACCTGCCCATTGGCAGATCTAACAGAAACATCGCGAGTGGATGCAAATCTGGTTAAACTGTCATCAACCAGCGAAGACAGCCTAGTTAACCCCCATGCCGAACGCTCCCCCGCTGTCCGTACCTCCCCTCCAACAAATATCCTGAAAGTCGCCGGCTCGGTTATTACCAACTGCGGACCGCTTAACGGATGATTGTTTGCAACAATGGCCTCGACTCTGGCTCTTACCTGCTCGAAGGTTTGCCCTTCAGCATTCACAATTCCCAAGTTTGCAACGCGAAGACGATAAGCAGTATCCACAACAATTATATGCGAAACACGATTGCCGCCAACCGAAAAAGTCAGAGTATACACATCCCCAGGCGTTACCATGTAACTGGGGCTGGAACGGGCCAGTCCCACATCCACATTCTGAGCAAATCCATAAAACCCAGCGTTCATCCAAAGAATAAGTATCACAAAAAAATATTTGCGCTTATACATTTGCCTCTCCCAATTTTGTCGCAGGAACTGGAGTTGGAACTGAAACCGGAACAGAAACACGAGCAGGCTTTTTGCCATAACCGTTTTGAGCTGCGTTCCCTCCCCTTAATTTTGCCATGGCTTCAGGATCCTTTCTGATGTTGGAAATGGTTTCTAAAATAAAAGCTAAAATCACCGAGAAAACACCTGCAGCAAAAGAAACAATGATACATAGCCTAGCCCTGCTTGGGCCTGACCTTCCAGTAGGCACTTCCGCCAGCTCCAAAATTTGAAACATCGGAACCTCGTTAGCTACAGTTACCCTTAGCACTTCATTCCTAACCCTTAACTGAGCATAAACCTGTCGCATTGTCTCCAGCTCCACCGCAATTCTGTTCATATCGGCCACTATCACTGGGATATCACCGCCTGCAAAATGAGCCGCAACAGCCGATTGTTCGAGCCTTCGGTTTTCCTCTTCAAGGCGAAGAATATCCTGAAAAACACTGGCTAGATTTAATTCAAGGCTCGCCAATTCGGTCCTGTTTCTGTCAATGCCGAGTTCAATAAAACGATTTTCCAAATGACCAACAAAGGAATTCACAATATCTCTTGCAAAAACAGGATCAATATGCGTAAAACCAACAGTCAAAACCCCGCTATCATCGTGAAATCTCGCATCCAAAGACCCCCGAAGCATCCCACGGTTTATTCCGCCTGCAAAACTACCATATCTATGGTCAATCTGAGCAAAGTCATCTATCACAAAATCAAGCAAAGAATTGCTTTTGAGCAAAAAAACAGCAAGACCGCTGTAAGTTGGGCTCCTTCTAAGCCCCGCTCCATCCAAGATGGTCTCACGCTCTCCTATCAATGCTCTGTCATTGGCAATGAGCATGAAGGCATTCGCAGTATATCGATTTGGAAAAGGAGATATTTCTGGAGGCAACATCAATGAAATAATTGAAAAAATAACAACACCAACCATGGCAAATAAGGTAATGATAATTATCATTATTTTTCGACGCCAAAGTACGGCAAAAAGATCAATAAGCTCTAGATCATCGTTTCTAGTCATCATCACATGGTCATGTTCTAAATTTTTATCCACCACAAGTACCTCCAAATATCCACTCTAATATGCTATGTCGTCAGACACATTTTTGGATTTTTTACATCAAGTCCATTCTGCAATTTACCTTCTGTTTTTTCCTCTGTCAATCATCACTATGTCCATTCACTGATTTTCCTTTCTGTTCTTCTCCAACCGATAATCTCGTTCCCCATTGATTTACAATATCGACAGAGCGGAATAGGGCGGTTCACAAAATCGACTATATCTCGCATACTTCGCACTTTATAAATATCAATAGAATCTGCTTCTGTTACAGGGATATGCTGATTAAAATACTTATTAAAATGTCGTATATTAAAAACAAAACAACATGTCGCCACGCGTCCATTTTGGACAGCAACTGTACAGGCCGCCAGACAACAACGGTAAAAACTTTTTTTCGGCTCTTGGCGACCCGATAAATCAAGGCAGAACTTGCGTGATGTTTTTTCAGTAAAGCCACTGTAATTAAGATAATCAAATTCGTAACCCATCTCACGTGCCCGTACCTCTATTTTGTCCCAATTCACACCTGGGTATTTTGTTGGTGTCATCATAATACTATATTTCTTGACCGATTCCCAAAAAACATCTTTTTGCGCAAGGAGTAAGAGCCCGTTAGTTATTATCTGTATGCGGCTTTGCGGAAAATATTCTCGTGCAATCCTCATAAACTCAGACAATTCAGGATTCAGGAGCGGTTCGCCCCCAACGAGATAAATTAAAGGTATATTCCCACCTGAAAGTTCAGAGAGCCGTTTTAAGTCGCGTTCCGTTGTGGCAAAATCTGCGAATTCAGGCTCGGCAAGCTGGGAAAAATGATTGCAACTATAACAGCCAAGGTTGCAATGTTCGGTAACGCAAATATCAAGACTATCAAGAGCTGTCAGATGAATGATTTTTTTCAGGCGCACTTTAATTTTCGACAACACCACATAAATCCGCAACTTATCAAGCCCCGATACATCAAATAATTTTTTTATCGTGCGATCAAGCCACCGAATTAAAGCCTGGCCGAATGAAAAGTCGTTTTTCCTCATTTATGCTTATATCCTACTTTGTAACCATATGAAATATCTGTAGAACACGTAGATTCCCATAAAAGGCCTTTTCTTTTTAAGGGCAAATTTAAATGTTGCACCTAATACCCTAGGTATATACTTAAAACGACCAAGCCAAGGGCATTTGTTCATCGCCAAATCAGCCAAAGAACCCTTATGTGCATAGTAAGTGTACAGTTTTTTATCTAAAGCATACCCCAATTGCACAAGCATTAAATAAGAATACAAAAAAATACTGTCTTCTCCGTTTTTATGATGAGTAAAACGAAGCGCATTTCGGCTGATTAAATCAAAACGAAAAAAAACTCCCCAAAGGCTTGAAATAAGAGTTGCTTTGAAGCATTCTTTCCTGTTTAAAACACCAACATTTTCAGGTCGAACTCTAGAAATATACTCCCCCTTAGAATTCTTGTATGTTGTATCTGTCCTATCAAGTTCCACTACCCAATGATTGAAAATTACTATATCAACAGAATTGCTTTCCATCACTGTGCAACATTCACGACAGGCATCAGGCTCCAATGTATCATCAGCATCACAAAACAGTATGTATGTACCATTAGCATTATCAAGCGCCGTGTTTCTTGCCACACCTGGTCCTTTGTTCTGCTGATGATTAAACACCCGAATTCGTGGATCCCTTAGCGCATAACTGTTAAGAATTTCATGGGAAGCATCGGTAGAGCCGTCATTCACACAGAGTATTTCAATCTCGTTTAATGTTTGCCCAGATAAAGAATCCAAACAACGCTGAAGATATTTTTCTGCATTGTATATTGGCACTATTAATGAAACATAAATATTTTTGGTCATACAAATTTACTTATACACCTCGATAAATATTCATATATTCAAACACCATCTTTTCAGTAGTCAAATATTGATTGAATACTTTTTTTGAATTCTCAGAAAATTTTTGATATATATCATTATTTTCCAAAACAAATTTTATTCTTTCTGCAAATATATTATCATCATTATCTACAACAAATCCATTTTCACCGTCAAATACAATTTCCGAAATACCACCAACGTTTGATGAAACAACTGGCTTGCCATAACTCAAAGCTTCAACTACAACGACTGGAAGACCTTCATAATTTGTTGGAAGAACAAAAATATCCGCTAACGGAATATAGTCTCGAGCATTCAAAACTCCCTTTAAACAAAAAACATTATCAGGAAGATCTTCATATTCCTTATCTGCACCAATCCAAATAAAGGCGTACTCTGGAAGAAGTTTTGCAATCTCAATATAACTACCAAATCTTTTTTGAGGAGAAATACGAGCTATACAAATCACATTTTTTCTATATTTTTCTACGCCCGCAATAAACAAGTCAGATTTCTTATGCGATATCGTTATACCGTTGTATACTACATATTTGCTTTTTATACCCTCGCTAATCATATTCTGCCTATCATAATTACTTACTGCAACAATCGCTTTACATCTTTTTTTAAGAATTTTTTCCAATATTAAATATTTTCTATATGCTATTCTAATAGAATCAAACCCATGAACAGAATATACTATCTTGTTTCTAGGAAATGCCAATCTACCTAAAAAACCTATTTTAGAGGAATGAAGATGTATGATATCTGGATTCATGGATTTATATATTTTTTTTAGTTTGATATATGCTTTGAAATCATTTAACGGCGAAACAGATCGAACTATTTCTTGTATTCTTATTTTTATTACTCTAATATCTAAAGCACCCCACATAGGTCCCTCTTCTCCTGCCGCAACAGCAATTTTATGTTCATTACACATAAAATTTGCAAGATTAATTACTACTGTCTGTGCACCTCCCAAATCTGAACGAGTTATAACATGCAATATTTTCATTCTTTTTCATCATCATTCTTCTTTATTGGCAATAATATATTTCCTTTTTTATATGAATATAAATACAACAGTAAAATTATAAAAATAAAAATAAATCTGCTTCGATATCTAATCGCCGAACCTGAATTAAACACACCAAATGGATAGTGTATAAAAATAATACCCATAAAAATTATCAGATAACTTATCAACAATAGCAATGAAGAAATACGAAATTTAAAATAAATTATTATCAAAATATGTTTTGCCAAATAAAAAAACAAAATTATTTTAAATAGACTTTCAATTCCAGCAATCGCGTGCAAAGGATTTTCCATCATTTCGGTAGGTGTTGGTCCAAAAAAGGCAATAAACATTCCCCAAGGAAGATGCCGAAAAAAATCATTTTCCTCTAAAAAAATATTAGACCTAGTTGCTCCTGCTCCAGGAGTATCAAAATGAGCATGCATCTGTGCCGCATACATATTTACTATGTCTCTTATCATGTATAAAAACAAAATATTGACACATAAAAATATAATGGCTAACCCAACTTGTCCCATAGGGTTATGGTTCAACAACTTGCGAGCAATATAGATGAAAATTAGCCCTTGCAAAATAAATGGAATATATTGGGGATTAAACAGCATACATAGATATAAACCAAATATATATACTATTTTTATTTTATAATCTCCATTCAAAAAATTAATTATCAATACGGCAATAATAGCGGAAAAAACTAAACCGAATGTCTCTTTTGACCAAATTGATGTCCATATGGCAAAATTTGGGAAACTTATCAGTATCATGAGAAGTATATTATTAACATATTTTCTTAATGACAATTCATCTATTGCCCACTTTATAGAAAAAAAGGAAATAAGCATAGCTGGGAAATTAGAAAGTATCATATTTCGTCCAAAAAAACCACTTATGGTACCCGCAAAAAAATCCATAAAATAATTAGAATTATAAAATATTGCTAATGCAAATGGAACATTCGCATACATGAACCTCTCTGTGTCACCAAGGACTGTCAATCTCGCATAAATAAGAACCGTAAAAAAAAGATAAAATATACGAATAATAAAATAACACAGCCAAAATCGACTAATTTTTAAACGAAATGTAGGCATATTTCTATTGGTTCCAAAAAGTCAAAACTAAAACATTTTGCATTAAATTATCTTCCTCAAAGATTTTTTTAATTTACGCGGTATAAAACAAGATAAATAATTATATACACATCTTATTTGAAATTCAAAAGATAAAGCAACTCTACAAGCACAAGAAAACCCTTTCTTAGTGTATTTTTTTAAAAAAATATCTCTGCGTTTATGCGGCACAGAAGGATGGTTTAACTGACCATTCTCTCTAATTGCCTCCTCTAGTGTCCTTTCAAAAAAGACAAAATCACCTTTACAGAGATCAAATAACTTTTTCCCTTTCTTTGAATTTACTATAATAACCGAACACCCATTTTTAGCATCCTTTAAACGTTCAATTTCATCAGATAAACCCCAAAAATCCCCAATTGTTATGTCTCCACTACGTTTTTGCTGTGCATATTTACAATTATAACAGGACTCCCTGTAGGTTACAGCACTTAAGAATGCACATAAATAAATATCATTCCGTTTTACCTTTTTTATTTTTTCTGACGATAATGTCATTCGAAAGTTTCTATTAGTTCTGAAATTAATAGAAATTTTTGGATTTTTTTTTAGGTATTTACCATAATGCTGCTGCAAATAACTTACAGGTGGCACACCATGACATATCAAATCTACCGTAAAAAGCCTTTCATTTTCCTCATTTATATCCAAATTTTTCAAATATATTTTTAGCCCTTCAACCTGACAAGGCAGACCGATAAAAAGGACAGGGCTATGTTCAAGCAATTCCCTTATTTGTGAAAAGATATCTCCTGTGAAACTTTGAACATATTTGGAACCTTTAAACCTCACTAGGTCATCCATATTTTCGGCTACTGTATGACGCAAAAACAAATTATCTTCGAACGCCGCCCCTATGCACACCCCTGAATACTCTTCTATAAACCTCCTATAAAAAACACTCGCCGCCCCGCCAGATGAGCTAGATAAATGTTCTTCTTTACTTTTGCTCCAAGCTGCATATATGGATTGCGGTTCCAGCAGTTCATTTTCAACAATTTGTGGACAGCTTTTTTTACATAGTCCACAATATGCACAAAGGTTTGCATCTATTTTCGGTATAATCCAGCCAAATTCATTCTCCACCATACCAATTGCCTGATGAGGACATGAATTCAGACAAGAACAACAGCCAGTACATAGTGTCTCAGGGCAAATAATATTCATAGCTACACCTTTTATAAATATTGCTCTAAATAGCTAAGTGACATTTGTATCTGTCTGTCAATTATTCTATTGACATAATTATAATTAATTTCTTGCATAAGTTTTTCTGATAAAATATCTAGATTATTCACCTCTCTATTCTGTAATTCGAATATTTCTAATAGATAGTGTAGTTTATTAGTATTGTTGCGTACAAAAGAAACAAACGGCTTATTATATTTTATAGAAAATATTGTTCCATGAAATGTATCCGTTATAATGTATGATGCTTGTTTAAAATAGGCTAACACCTCAAACGGATTAAGGATTAAATTTTTGTCACACCAAGACTGATAACCGAATACGCTGATCGTTTTCAAACCTCTTGTTTTTGCAAATTCACGTATGGCAATGATTTCTTCTTTTTTGTTGAACCTTTCGATATATGAATATATCAAAACAAAATTATGATCGAGCAAATTTGTTATTGGAATATATTTATCAAAATCAAATAAAAATACTGGATCCACATTTACAGATGCTTCTTTATTTGCAAATCGCTTAACAAATCGATATGTATTTTCGTCCCTAACCGAAAATTGCTTTATATTCTGAAATGCCTTTTCTACTTCTTGGGGTAAATAAGAAATTGCCTCCACCCCCGAAACTGTTGTAGCTCCACATGAAGCGGCGTATGTTATTACATTATTCGCAATCAACCCTTCGCCCAGCAAATTCTTGGAAAACCCCCAAGAAGTTTTTTGCAGACAACTAAACACCTCATCACTTCCGACCACTACCGTATCAAAAAGAATATCCCAGTTGTGTTCATTATCGGCGATGTTGAGATATTTTTGCTGATATTCGCGAAACATAAACCGCCGTTGCTTTGCTACAAACAAACATTTTTGAATAAAGTGAAATATATTTCCCTTTATAATAGTTTCAAATCTATCTATAGAATGTCTTAATTTTCCATGAAGTAACCTACCTGGCTTTATATCTACAAACAAAATATCAGCATCTGGACGTATTTTTTTTATTGTATGAAATAATGCAAATGCCTGTAAAAAAGAGCCATAGTTCGGCACTCTTTGCATAGACAAAATGCCAATTTTTGAAATAGGCTTGCAATCTTGCATTTTGGGACAACCTTTATTTCTTATCTGACATAGACATTTTCGTAAAATTTAGTTAATTTGTGACACAAAGAACAAATGTCATAACCTTTCTTAAGAAAAATATCATGATTATCGATCCGTGTTCTATCTTTAAATTCTAATATCTTATTTACCCAAATATCAGCACCATTATTTATGGGTAATTGCACAATATTGTCCGTCAAACAAACTTCGTTCGTTACCGTATCAGATAGAAGACAAGGCAAGCCAGCCGCTTGTGCCTCCAGCACAGAAACCGGAAACCCTTCATAAAATGATGGAAATACAAACATGTCTCCAGCCTGAAGTAATTCTGCAATATCAGAACGGACACCCAAAAAAATTATGTTTTCAGCAGATCGTTTTTTAGAAGCATATTTTTGACATTGACCATTCATATCATCTGCACCCACAAGCAATAACTTTGAATCAGGTATTTTAGATGCCAAGGCATCAAACACATCAATTAAAAACAAGTGATTTTTGGGAAGAGATAATCTTCCTACATGAATTAAAACAAATGTCTGATCCGTTATACCAATTTCAGACCTTATTTTTTTTCTCGATTCAGCATTGCACTTATTAAATTTTCCATAATCTATGGCATTAGGCCACAGATCTACATTTCCCTCGCCTGTCGTTTTTTTGCCAAAAAGCCAATAAGCTGCCATTTGTGAACAAGCAAACCGATGCGTTGCATATTTGTTAATCGAAGGTTTGATAAAATTTTTCGCCATATTTTTAAATGCAGTTTTTCCAAATGGAACACGTAAATACGCACTATGAGCGTGTGCTATTCGTACTGGTATTTTGGCACGATTAGCGTTTCTTAATATTATTCCACTCCATGCCATATGCGAATGTATAATTTTGTATTCTTGGTGCTTCAAAAAAAAATTATATAATTCACGATCAACAACGCCTGTCAATATCCTTTTTATATTCACACGTTTGAAATAATACATCTTGCCACCCAAAGACTCTATCTCATCATCAAAATGACCGCGAGTTTCTTTGAAGGTTAAAAAGTCAAATTGTACACGCTTGCGATCAATATTACGATAAATATTGATCAACAATGACTCGATTCCACCATGATTCATCTGTCCTATTACTTGTAGAATTCGTATTGCCTCCATGAATATTCCTTATCTTCTTTTTGATCTAATATTAATCATAACATTTAATATGCTAACATACAAAAAACCAATAGCACTAGATATCCTGTACAATGGAATTATTATTTTTTTTATATAAATAATTTCATTTTTCAAAGTACATGGAACAAAATAGTCATTATAAAAAATACCGATTTCATCTCTATTCACTTTTCCTTTATCGCAAATATATGGTACTATTCCATACTTGAGCATTCTGCACAAAAATATCTCCTTTAGGCCATCATTAAATAATTTATTTTTCATTAGCCAATCATAAATCCACAAATGGCAAGAAATTGGTGGGTATTCTTGCCAGGATAAATGTTTAAACATTTTCGTTCTTCTAGTTATCCCAATAGTCGTATTATCATAAATGTAAACAATCGTATTGAGAAATACCATTTTTTCTTGCTTTACTTGGAAAAAAAGCTGCACATTTACTATTAAATCTTCGCCAAAATTCAAACATGGAATGTACAAATCATTATAAAAAAGTTTGCGTCTATACATCTTCCCCCATAATCCACAACAAACAGAAGGCGAAAGAATGTAATCAAGTGGCTTTAAAAAAATATGTTCTGCAACAACAATTTTTTCTTTTTTTTCGTACGAAAATTTAACCGCCCCACAAACGATCTCTGCACTACTCTCACATTGTTTTTCATATAGGGAATGAATCGCATTTGGAGGTATTGTATCGTCACTATCAACAAATACAAGAAATTCACCTATTGATATTTTTACCCCAACATTACGTGCATGAGCAGCACCTGTATTTTCCTGGTGAATTACTTTTATTCTATTGTCCATTATTGCGTATTCATCACATATTGCAGGGCAATTGTCAGGTGAACCATCATCGACAAGTATGCATTCAAAATTAACAAAGGTTTGCGCTAGAATACTGTCGATACATCTACGCAAATACGATTCTGCATTATAGACAGGAACAATTATTGAAATCATGGGTATAGTATTTTCCATTAACTGACTTCTTTTTTAGAACTTAAAAAATGTTTCTTTAGATATTTTAAAAGAATAAAAATGCCATTTCTTTGATAAAATATGAATAACTTAACGACGCGTAAATCTCGTGCTTTAAGAAGCAGCCAAAATGTTCTTTTATAATAGGGCTTTACTGTTTGTTGATGTATCTCACAGTCTAATTTCCTAATACCTGCCAAAACAACAGCATACACACCTCGTAGCGATAGCCTAGCTTGTTTGTTTAGTCCTTTGGTCCTGAAAAATTTATATCTATCATAAAAGGCATCAAAACCATCAAAACGATTAATAGAAAACGCCTTCCCCATAATACTATCTTTCCTTTGGACATACATATACAGAATATCTGAAATGCTAACTATTTTTTCACATGCATCAAATACATAATGTATTGTAAATTCATCTTCTTGTATCCTACCAACTGGAAATCTTAAATTACTGAATATCCTATTTGCATATATCTTATTAACAACAGTTATATAAAACCAACTGTCCCTTACACTAAGCTTATTGAAGGCATCCAATTTTGTTAGCATCTCGTCCTTTATAATAGAAAATTTATCACCAACAGGCGTGTTGCTTTCATCGACAAATCTATATCCGCATATCACCAAATCCGAACTTTCACGCTTTGCGACAGAGTATAGTTTTTCATACATATTGGGCAAAATCCAATCGTCCGAATCTACAAAACCTATCCATTCACCCGTAGCAATATCAAGACCCGCATTTCTCGCACTGGATAGTCCACCGTTGGTTTTGTGTATCACTTTCACACGAGTGTCATTAATAGCGTATTCATCACAAATCTTAGGACAACCATCTGGTGAACCATCATCTACGAGTATGATTTCCAAATTGGTATATGTTTGCTGTAATATGCTTTCCAAGCATCGCCGTAGATATTTTTCTACTTTATATATTGGAACTATTATTGAGATAAGCGGCATGATTGTCATTTGATTTAGCAAGGTGTTATTCATGGTCTTAAATTACGGAATATTTATGCGGATAGTATTTTTTGTGCCAGTATTTTAAAGCACCAAATAAACCGTACTTTTTCGCCCTTTTAATCATGAAGAAAAACACAACAATAGTTTTCGAAAACGGACTATTTATTCCAAAAACATTATATATCTGTTTGAAAAACTTACTATTTCGTTGCTGTTCCTCGGAATGCCAGCTCCCTGCAAAATGATGAATAGCAACTGTGTTCTCAGTCGTATTATATTTGCCATCAATGAAATTTTTTGGACAAAATACATCATTTGGATAAAGAGTTAATCCATCAATTGTCTGCAATGAATTATTTAAAACTAATCCCCTTCTTAAGCAAGCCTCAGTAATAAAACTGACATTTGTCGTTAAATTTTGCTTCCCATCTGGTAAAATAAAACATCTGTCCCCATAGTCGGATAACAAATCATGAAACAAAGGAAATCCTTTTTCGCAGGCCATAATACCAGTAGGTATTGATTTTTCATTTTCAAATCCCGAAAATGCTTGATGAACAAGATAATCATCTATTGGTTTTACCAATTCGACATCTGTATCCATGTATACACCTCCGCAATTGACCAATGCATACAATCTGATATAATCACTTACAAAAGCGAATTTCTTAGCTTCATAGGCTTCCTTGCAATATCGATTGGAAAATACATCAAAATTCGTTTCATCCCATTTTTTAATAGCATAATCGGGACAAAATTTCTTCCAACTTTCTATACAGTTTTCTGCTAGCACTGGTAAAGGATTTCTGCCAATCCAAACATAATGTATTACTCTTGGAATCATTAGCAAAACTCTCTCATTAGTATTTCAGCAATTTTTGCACTCGCCGTACCATCGCCGTATGGATTTACCGCATTTGCCATTTTAGAATAGGTAATACTATTATCCAGCAACTCTTTCATGGATGATACAACAGTGTCATATTGAGTTCCGATAAGCATAGCAGTTCCTGCATCAATTCCTTCTTGTCGCTCCGTTACATCACGCATAACCAATACAGGCTTGCCCAAAGCAGGAGCTTCTTCTTGTATTCCGCCAGAATCGGTTAATACATAATAACACTTTTCCAGAAGGAAAAGCAAAAAAGGATAGCCAAGTGGTTCCAATAAAAATACATTTTCTTTGTCTCCCAATATACGATTAACTGGCTCTTGCACAAGCGGATTGAGATGCACAGGATAAACAAACTGCACATCTTGGTATTCCCTGGCAACCGTGGAAATTGCTCGGCAAATCTGCTCAAACCCAGGGCCAAAGCTTTCGCGACGATGGCCAGTAACTAGGACAACCCTATTAGAGAAATCAAGAAATTCGAAAAAATTCTGATATTCTTCCAAATTGTTATTATTTTTCATTATATCTAAACCTAAATACAATGCATCGATTACTGTATTCCACACCATGTATACATTATCAGTTATGCCTTCGCTTTTTAAATTTTCTACAGCCATCAATGTCGGAGCAAAATGATAATTCGCAATATGTCCAGTAATAATGCGGTTCATTTCTTCGGGAAATGGAGAATATGTATTGCCACTACGTAGACCCGCCTCAAGATGAGCGACTGGAATTTTTTTATAAAATCCTGATAATGCTCCAGCCATAACGCTGGCAGTATCGCCTTGAACGAAAATCAGATCGGGAGAAAGCACATCTAAAATTTCCTTCAAACCCAATAAGCAGCGGGCCGTTATGTCAAATAAAGTTTGCTGTGGCATCATAAGATTAAGATCATAATCATAAATTAAATCAAAAAAAACATTGATTTGATCTAACATTTCTCGATGTTGCCCTGTTGAGCATATTTTTACGTTAAATAAATCAGGATATTTTTGCAGTTCTTTTATAAGGGGAGCTAATTTTATAGCTTCTGGACGTGTCCCATATATAAATAAAATTGTTTTCATATTTCTACTTTTAAAATGTCTCTATTCGACACCCTTAGTGCAGTGCAAAAATAGTATAAACAGGGACTAAGCATTATAAAACGTATTATTTTTTGCTTCAAAGAAATATAAGTGTCAAGCAAAGAAACATCTATATTTTGCATTATGATTTTTCTCAAAACGTAAAATTCATCATTATAATTTTTGTGCACTACATACCATTGATATAAGATATAAGTAAATCTAATTTTTCCAATTTTAATATCTCTTTGAATCTTTTTGCATTTCTCCATTGAGATCATTCTATCCAAGGCAACAAAAGCCGTTTTTGCGGCTTCCGTTAAGCCGCACTGTGTTGTTACAGATTGAGGATTGTAGAAATAATTATAATAATATGTTGATGAATAAACCACTTTTTTTATATGCTTAAATACCTCATAAAAAAGCATTACATCTTCCATATATTTTATTGCTATATCATATCGAAAATTATACTTGGAAAAAAATGCCCTTTTTACCAATTTATTAAAAGAAAAGCCACCAAAACAGCCAGGAACAAACATTTTTGATATTGCTTCTTCACCATTAAATATTGATAATTCATTTTGTATGCATTCTGCTTTTTCCGCATTATCCCCTCTTATCACACGAATTCCGCATATTGAAACATCTGCGCCATATTTTATGGCATTCTCATACAAAACCTGAAACATTTCAGCGTCACACCAATCATCACTGTCAACAAACCCAATCCATTCCCCACATACAACATCCAAACCTGTATTTCTTGCAGCAGAAACACCAGCATTTTTTTGGTGAATAACAATTACTCTGTTATCTTTTTCAGCATATTCATCACATATAGTTGGACAATTATCTGTCGAACCATCATCAACAAGTATACATTCAAAATCGGCAAATGTCTGTACCAAAATGCTATCAACACATCTTCGCAAATAGGGTTCGACATTATAAACAGGGACAATTATTGAGATTACGGGCATTTCATTTCCCCAGAAACGATTTCGCTTAACTTGCAAGCATTTCGAATACTTTGGAACTTATCGAAAACCGATTGCCAGTCAATATCTTTGTCCATAACGGAAAAATCAAGATCCATATATCTGCCTTCAACTCCAAATAATTGGAATATAGAATCAAATCTGGTATTATTTCCCCAGAGAGGTATTACCCCAAACCTTTTCCCGAAAAAAAGCGAGAAAATCGTGCAATGATAAGAATTGGATATCACATACTCGGCATGTTCCAAAAGATAAATCCACTCTGGAATCGTCGCATATGTTTTTTCATAGTCATCTTTCCGAGAATTTGCAGTAACATATACAATACCAATATTTTTGCGTTGAACCCAGTCATAGATGGTTTGAATAGAAAAGTCAAATGTATTACTCACCAAATACAAAAAGCAGTATGGTTTATCAGGTTTCCTTATGGATTCTTCTCTATACAAAGAACGGTATATATCCACATCCATTAACAGAGTCGGATCGGGAACCCATTCGGCATTATCGATACCGCATTGCCTGCAAATATCCACCCCTGATTTTTCCCTAACTGATACATAATCGAATTTTTTTATCAGGGGCATAAAAATATTTATGAAATCGGCATTCAGTTCCTCTTTTTCTTTTCCAAAGCTCGCCGCATAGGAAATTCTCTTTATTGACGTGTCCCCGAAATATAATAAATAGGCCTTAATTATATTCGCCGCCTTATCAACTAACCCGCCAAATATGCTTATGTTCCATACTTGGTCGGAACCGACAATATACATATCCGCCGAGGGTGGGTTCTCGACAAGTTCCTTATATGAGTAATATATTTTCTCGGATTGCTTGATATGTTTGTCCATAAATACGTCAAAGTAGCGTGGGTTATCGTATTTTTCCTGCACATCGGCACTCTTACGGACACGCTTTTGTTTTTGGCATAAGAGAAACATGTATAATTTTACTGGATTAAAGGCCTTTAGTATTTTTTTCCAGATTGGCGTTTTAATGTAATCATTCCTTGGATCATACCGTATCAAATAGGCATCGTGCCCAGCATCTCGCAGGTATTTTTGCAACGCATAACACTGCAATATTTGCCCGTAGTTATCATCATCCCACCAGAATGTCATTATGCCGATTTTCACAAGTCACCTACTTTCCTCTGACAAGCGATTTAACAAAATTAAGCAACCTTAAACGACGCAAAATTACAATAATCACTTTCTTCATTAGATTTGATAGTGAGGGTTTGGGTTTTCCGTATTTCAAAAATGCCTTTTCAAAACCACCTTTATAAAATTTTTCGAAAAATTTTTGTCGATTTTTGTTGTATTTGGGCGAATGATCTACATGAGCCACATTTTTCACTATTTGAAAATTTAATGCTTCTTTATATATCATTCCTGACATTTCATGTATGACCCTTTTTGCCTTATCAGTATTTACAGTAACAATCGATCCTCCCATTTTATTTTCTGGATCCAAACGTTTTAACACGTCCATAAATAATGCCGCAAAAAGATCCGCTAGTGAAAAATCACTAATACGCGGTATTTTCGCATATTCACAGGTATAGCATGATTTTCTCTGAAATAAGTTATGAAGAAAACCTTGTCGGTAAGACGAATCCTTAACTTCTTGAAGAATAAAAGAAGCATCACTAAATTTGATTATACGTTGTGGGGGCCAATATTGGATCATTTTTGTTCTTTCATAATCTATTACTTTTTTTCCCGTTTTCTTTTCCATTTCACCTATATATACGCTCAAAACTTTTTGCGATGGTACCCCATGGCATATTATATCACAAGTAATTAAATTATCGTATTCATTTTTTAGAAAAGCGTATAGCCCAGCAATTTGACAAGGTGTCCCTGTATAAAGAACTAAACACCCAGATTTTAACATTTCTTCAGTCTGACTGTATGTTTCCCCGATATCACTTTGCACATATTTAGACCCACACATGGGGTATACACCGTCAACTGTATCAGCCATGGTATGGTATACTCGTTCAAGATCTTTTCCAACAGCACCAAAAACAACCCCACCTTGCCGTATGACATACTCAGAAACAGCAAATCCCATACCGCCCGACGCAGAACGCTTGCGCACTGCCTCATCCAATATATAACAAGCATAAGCGTCAGGCTCATCCAGTAAACTCGAATGCAATTCCTTTGCATTTTTTCCAATAGGACAAGCCCTTACGCAAAGACCGCAATTATTGCAGATATTTTCTGCAACCTGCGGATATCTAAACCCCTCCTGATCCTCAAGCAACTTAATACACTTTTTAGGGCAGGCATTTGCGCAGGCATAACAGCCGTAACATCTATCTTTTAGGTTATTATCTTTTAAAATCATTTTTCAATATTCCTTTCGTTTGTTGCTCATAGTACATTCGCAGTATCCCAAACCCGCTGTTTATACTCCGGCATGATATTCTCCAAATGCTGCCTAACTTCGCCTTCATTGGACAGCATCCATTCGAACGCATTCGCCAGAGCCATATCATCGGATAAATTTTGCGATGAGACGACATAATTTTCCGTAGTGCCAAATAAATCTTGAGCGATTCCCAGCGATTTTATCGAATACCCTAAAACTAAAGTTGGGACGCAAGACGAGTATGCGGCTATGGTAGAATGCGTTCTGGCACCGATGTACAGCCTGCACTTTGAAATAATATATTTAAGCTGCGGAGCAGACAGTTCCTGGTTGTCGATAAGAATAACACGGCCGCTGTCTTGATACTTTTCGAAAAGCACGGACAGCGCCGACAAATCGGTATTGTTCATGACATGCGGAATAAAAGCTATTTTTAGCACAGTATTACTTAATACGTATTCCACAAGATTATAATAAGCGCGTAATATCTTTTCCTTGCCGGCAACATATACATCCCCCAATATCAAATCGCTTAAATTCACCCCCACTATGTTACCTTCCTCCCATTCCTGCGGAAGCGCCGTCTCCTCTGGAGACATCACAAAGGCCGGATCGGGATAAAGATGGATTTTTTCTTTCGGAAAATACTCAAGAAAATTATTATAAGTCAACGACTCCCTTACCGTAAAACAATCAGACGCAGAAACATCGGATATAACACTATCGTCTATATGTGATTTTTCAAGGGAACAATTGTAAAGGCAATATTTGGTCTTTGTATGCTTCCTATCCAACATATTTTCTATATGGAACTGTTCCACAAAATTACCGTATGTTTTATCATAGTTGTCGCCAGCAATCCTTATAACCAAATCCTGCTTTCTATTATATCTCAAACACTTATACAATCTCACAAAAACGGATGCTTGTTGAAATTCAAATTTGGATAATACCTTTTGCGTTATATTTTTAATTGAATATTTATACATTTTAGGTTTGCGATTAATATACTTGTCCACGCCTGACATGCTTTTTACTACTACTTCCACAGGGTCGCCAGATAATGCTACCGTTATAAAGCTGTCTGGATACTTTCTTTTCAAAATTGCAATTGTACCTCTTACCAATGCCTCCGAGCCTTTGTTGTAATTCATTGCGTTAATGATGATCATAATATTCATGGCTTAACCATTTTTGCCCTTATCCAATTTTTCAATAAATCTTTTTCTTGCTTATTCAATCCAACCCGATACATCAAACAGCCTATGCTTAATGTTGAAACGACACAGGATAGTAATAATCTGCTCCAATCACTAATAAAAATATTGTGTATAAATGCAGTTATAAAAACAGATCCTACCGCGAGAATAAGTATTGGCACAATTACTTCACGAAAGAAACCCATAATTGGAAGTTTAATCCTGTTGCTCAAAAAAAATATACGCCAAACAAGAATTAAAGCATCCAAACCAAGTCTAATAATCAAAACCCACGCAGGGCTAAAACCCAACCATAAAGCAATAAGCGATAAAGGCACGTTGGCAAATATAAAACAGCTAATGATAAGCTGATATTTCTTTATATCTCCAGTTGCCTGTATTGACGTAACTAGCGGACCTGCTATAGCACCTATTAACGAAGAAAGCAATATTAATCGGGTCAATATTACTGCGTATCCAGGTACATAGCCTAACCAAATTTGTAACACAAAATCTGCATTCAAATACAAAGGCAACACAAAGAAAAGCAAAAGACAAAACGAGGTCTTGGATGTCCTGAATATAAGCCGCATAAAGTAGTCATAATCGTTTGCGGCATACGATTTAATAAGTTGCGGCCTAAACGCGGTTTGAAAATTGCCAACAAAAGAATAAATGGCCGTATTTACCCGCGTCGCTATTCCCATGGCCGCATTTATCGTAACGCCATGAAATATATTTAGAAGAATACTTGTCCCATGAAAATTGCCTATATTTGCGAACCCGCCAAAAAGACTCCAACCAGAAAAGCCTACAATTTGCTTGTACAAATCTTTGTTTCTGCAATACCGAAAATGCGCTGTCTTAAACGTCCTGTTGCAATATATCTTTTTTACCAAAAAACTAATAATACTGACGACACCAACAAGAAAGGCATAAACGATCAGTTTGTCTAACAGGATTACTGGCAATAAAAAAACTATTCCCAGCCTAAGCATTTCGTTGACAATGCTGAGTTTTGCCAAAACAGACATTTTTTCATGGGCAATAATCGTAGCCCCATATGGAACTTGCAAAATGCCTATCGCCGTTGTCGCAACGGAAAATTGATACACGACAAAGGCTGCCGTCTGTCTTTCGGGCGGTATGTTAAGCCATGTACGAAAAAGCCATAAGCCCACGGTTTGGGCTAGCACAATAACCAACAGGGCAATTAGCGCATGGATAACAAGGCTAACGCTGTATACGTCCCTTACCTGTTCCGTGTCGTTCTGCCCTAGGGCAAAATTAAGGAAACGCTGGGTTGCGGTTGTCATGGCATTGTTTAGAAACGCAAACAAAACGACAACGCCGCCCACTACGTTATAAATGCCGAAATCCTCTACCCCAAGGATTTCCAATACTATCCGCACGGCGTACAGGCTTACCAACATGCTCACCAGTTGCCGAAAGTAGAGCATTAGGGTGTTTTTGACTATGCGGGTGGTGTTTGAAGGCATTTATAGTTGCATTGGCTCGCCGGATTTAACAATTTGATCTACCAAAGACACCGTAGGGATCAAAATCAATTTTCAAAAAATCATGATGTTTTGTCAAAGTTTTCTTGTCTTTTCGGAATATCATCAATCTCGTTTTTTTATAGCTATATCCAAATAACTATGATAAAAGCCATTTGATATGTCTGAAAGCACAAATTTACGCAAAAAATTACTGTACTTAAATTCCTTAGTATTTACTGAAGCAAGTGTTTTTAAAAATGATCGCATATCATAAACTTCCATGTCGCTACATTTAATATTCAGCGCTAACTCAAATTCATGAAAACTCGCTCCACGCCCAAATCTCATAAATTTCATTTCATCACAACCGATATCTTTACACATATCTCTTGGGCTAAATTTGGAGTACTTCATGGCAATTTGATCTGGCAACCAATGATAAAAAGGCAATATACTTGAATGATCATCATAAAAATACAACCTATTCGGTGTGTCAATAACCACAAGAAAACCGTTTTTGCTTAACATATCCCACGCTAATTTTATGGATACAAGTCGTTCATCGTATGTCATATGTTCAAGTGTTGCTGAAAATATAATCATATCAAATTTATCATTTATTTCATTTACAGATAGAGCATTTATTGGTAATAGTTTTACTGGCAAACCATATAATTCGCATCGTTTTCTTGCAACAGATATATCATCTACATCGATACTTGTTAGTTCACAACCTTGCTCTGCTAATGGCACTGTGAAACTGCCTGTGCCACACCCTATTTCAAGAATTTTACTTTGCTTTAATGAAATTATTGTATTAATCCACGGTATAACCGTTGTTCTAAAACGAAAAAGCCTTCTACTAATATGATTCTCCATATCATTTTTACCAATGTCTGAATCTAAGTATCCATTTTTAAAACGAGAAAAAAAGTGTTCGGATAAGCATTTATATAATTCTTCTTTTTTGCTGTCATTGATTTCGCAAAAATATTTTTTCACTTGGTTAAATGATTTTCTGTACCTTTGATTTAACAGCAATCGAACCTTGTTGGAATTTGCAATTCTTTTAATTTTGTCTTTTTTCATCGTCGATGTTTTTGTCCTCCTTGATTTCCCATTTTTTCAGCACGATTTTTTGCCAAATCGCAGGCGGATAGCAGTTCTAACACCACTTCCCCATAAAGGCAGCTATAGCCGAATCAGTTCGCCAAATTTAACTATTTGATCTACCAAAGGCTCCGATGGATCAAAGTCATTCTTAGAAAAGACATGTGGCTCTATCAAAGTTTCCTCTCCTCTTCGGAATGCCATCAACCTCACTTCCATTTCAAACGATACGTTAGTATCATCGTTCATAACAATTGCGATATCAATATCACTATTTTCTATTTGGTTACCTCTCGATATGAACCAAATAGCCATGCATCGGAAAAATTTATTCTGTTTTCCCTAAGACGAAGAAGATAATCCCGGCTTAGCTTTAAAGCATCTGTTTTATCCATGCTCTGCACTCATTTATTTTGGCTATCCATATCATTTGCAAACTCAATTGTGCAAAGCTTATAAAAGCTTTGCTTATAATCGTCATACCTTGCTCTGATATTGAACCTGGAAATACTGTCTAATTGCATCTGCTGTTCCTCAGTAATGGCAGGCTCATTTTTTCAGCGATGCGCCTCAAATCATGTATCAAGGGAGGATATTCACCTGTAGCTTTTATATACAAAGCTTTGAGCAACTTTTCAATTGTCAAATGTCCTATAAACAAAGCCCAATCACAATGCTTCGTCGCATACATATCATTCATAGTTTCAAAATCTTTGTCATAGCTATTAACCCACGACTTTATGACTATATCCTTATCCATGCAGGCGAATTCCTTTCGCGACGACGTCGCCTGAAAAAGGCCTCTTGGCCGTCTTTCTAGACAACGAGGTCTATTTTCTGCTCGCCGATTTTGTCGCAGATCATTTGCCTTATTTTTATTTCCTCCATCGAGGCCGATTTTGCCCGACAAAATGCCTATGTCGATGTCGCCGCCTTTCTTGGCGTCGTCCGCGCGCGAGCCGAAAAGCCAAAGGCTGGCCGCGGGATCGGCGCTTTTTACCGCGTCTATCACTGCGTTTTTTCAAGCTCGGTTAGCCGCAACTTTGCTCCTTGCCAATGCAATGCGGCCAGCGGCCCAAAGCCGCTGATTCCGCATTAATTATATCGCCACCTGCTTTTTTGTCAGGCAAAATTATTTATACCAAATGCCAATAACTTTTTAATAATTGCTTATACAATACACTATTGCTATGCAAAAAGGCGGCAATTCATTATCCGAATTGGGCACGGTATAATACTCTAGAATATCCCGCTTTCTTTGATCAAAATCTTCTTCAAAAAGCCCCGATAACTCAATTAACGCTTTTCTTGCCCGAATAAGCAGAAGGGAATTCAGGTTTAACCTATCAATCGTTGTCTTGCCGTTTTTTTTCGATGAGCCTATTTGCCCGCTTACGCAATAAGAAAATGTTTCTTCACAGTCTTTATCCAATGGCGATACAAAATCATTTTCATCATACCAGCCATCTTTATTATGGCCGCAATGCTCATTTCTGTCTTCAATCCCGTTGCACGACACAAGCATATTGCTATAATCAAGCGTTAGGGTTGGATTTCTTGATTGAGGCTTGATGTGCTCAATATGCGAATTGCCAGGCTTTATGCGCTTCATGCAGTAACAGCAGAGATAATACTGCTCGAAAAAAAGCGAAGCCTTTAAGCTCTTTTTTGCGCCTGCAGAAATATTTTCATAGATGGCGTCTCTTTTGTGCTTTCTTTTAAATTCGCTCTTGAAATCCAGTAAAGCCTGAGGTTCTTTTGATTTAACTATGTGCTTCATGCAGAGAGCTCAGCTTTTGCAAGCAGAAAATTAATCTTTACCACATCTTCATGAAGCGAATTGGTGATTTCTTCAAGTCTCGATGCTTTTTCCTTGCTTGCCTTATAGTCGCCGTTCTTGTAATCGTCATACATGGAATTAATTAGCATTTTTGTTTTCAGGTTAAGGCTTGCGGCGCCCATATAATCTTCAAGAATGTAATTGGAATCCCAGCCAATCAGCGTATTTATTTTTGAATAGCAAATCTTGCCTTTATCGGTATTTAAAGAATATATATTAAAATCTTCCATGACTTCGCCCAAAACCTGGGGTGAATGGGTAGTTATTATAAACTGAATGCCAGGAAAGGTCTTTTTAAGCTTTCCCAAAATCTCTCTCTGCCATGCCGGATGCATATGGAGTTCAATTTCATCGACTAATGCCACGCCTTCCCCTTGAAGGGGATTTTTCCTTGACGGATTTGCCAGCGACAATCTTCTTGCAAGATCGCCGATTAAGGCAAGGGTGCATTTTTCGCCATCAGAGAGCTGCTCAATGGATAAGGTAGTTTTATCCTTGTTTATTTTCATTGATAATGGGCTTCTTTCGATTCGCAAATTATCGAATCCATCAAACATATTTGCTATTGCATTGCGCACCGCCTTTAATGAGACATCTTCATAATTTTTCTTTTCGCGAACTTTCTGCTGATTCTCAAAATCTTCCTGATATCTAAACCATTCAAAAAAGGTTCTAAAATCAATGCGGTTTTCTATGGCTTTTTCAAAGGCAGCTTCCCTGTCAAAAATATGCTTGGTTCTTATCCGAAGCGGAACGTCAAGGACCAGCCTGTTAACTCCGTAATTAACAAAAATAGGGATGTTTTTATTGGGATCTGAATACTTCTCCTCAAAATGACCGGCAAGGGCATCAAGGGAGCGCTGGATGTGGGTTCGCTTTTTTGCCTTTCTTTCCATCGAGCGATAATATTCAACATAAAAATTATCTGCAGAAACAAGCCCAGCGCATATACTGCATATCTCTGCATCTGCAGAGATATCAGAAAGCTCAATATTGATTCCTTGCTTAAATTTATGTTTCACGATTTTATTGATTACGTTTGAAAAAAGTAAATTGATTCCCCGAAGTATGCTGGATTTTCCAACGCCGTTTACTCCAAAGAAAACTGCGGACTTTCCGCCTAATTCAAATTTAATATTCCCTATACCCTTAAAGTTTGTAAACTCAAGCGTGTCAATTTTCATTTGCAACCTGTTCCTCTGTTGACCGGCATGTCGGCTTTTCTGGCATTGACCTGAAATTATACGCCATTTTCGCCGGGCGGCCGGCGCTGCCTTCCGCTTTGCGGGGCTTTTTTTCGGCTGCCTCGGATTGCGCCGCCGTTTCGGCGCCGTCGCCTTGGCGCTGCCGCTGAACTGCGCCGCTGCTTCGGCGCCGCCTCAGCCAGCGCCGGGCGGAACGAGCCACAGCGGCGGCGGCAGGGCAGGGCTTCGCCGGCGGAGAGGCTGGCGAGGCGCGTTTGGAGAGGCCTTGCCGCCGCCGAAACAGGCTGGCCAGGCTGCGCGGTAAGCCGCCGAACGGGTTGGCGGAATCGGCGGCTCCCGCGGGCTAAAGCCCGACGGCGCCTGCCAGCGCGGGCCAAAGCCCGGGCGCTGCGCAGGGCGCCAAGGAAGCGCGTGGCAAACCAGCATTGGGCCTTGCGCTTCCGCTCGCAGCTTATCAGTTTTCCGGGATGTTTTCAAGCGCCGGCGGATTATCTATGGAAAGCAGGCATCGAACGAAGGCTTGGAACTTTGGCTCGCAAGGGGAAGCGCCGCAGGGGCTTTTGGCGCTCTGGAAATCATTGCTTCAGGGACAAGCCCCTGGTCCCGGCGAGGTTTTTTGCCTTTGTTGACCGGCTGCGGCGCATGTCGTATCATTAAAGCATGGGGACTCGAGGAACAAATGCCCGCAGGGCGAGCGGCGCCGGGAGAAGACCGGCGGGAAGGAGCGCCAGGCGAAGGCGGCGCCTGCCTGCCTCGGCCGCGCTGGCGCTGCTTTTCGCTGCCGGCCTTGGCGCGGCGCTTTTCCTGCTTTTGCCGACGGCGCGGGGCGGGCTGAGCCTGCCGCGCGGCCAGATTGCCGCCCGTCAGGGCGCCGCCCACCAGGGCGCCGCCCACCAGGGCGCCGACCGCCAGGCCCAGCCGCCGCAGTTTGAGCCGCCGGCGGGCTTTGCGCCGCCCGAGCAGGCCCCGCAGGCGCCAGCGCAGCCTCCCGCAGCGCTGACCCCAACTGAGCGCCCCGAGGCGCCGGCGCATGCGCAAGCCCCGGCAGAGCCGGCTCCGCCCGAGCAGGCGCCGCCACAGGCGCAGCCTCCCGCAGCAGCTTTGGCGGCTCCGGAAAGGCCGCCGGCGCGGGAGCAGGGGATATTTTTCGTGCATGTGGAAAACGACGGCGCAAGCCTGCGCCTGGAGCGGGTCAGCCGCGATCTGGGCGCCTCAAACACGCCCCTGAGGGACAGCCTGAACGCGCTGCTTTCGGGGCCCACGGCAGAGGAGGCCCGGCGCGGCATGGTCAGCTTCATTCCGCCCGAGACGCGCCTTCTTTCGGTGCATGTCGAGGGAGGCGCCGCGGGAGCAGCCGGGGCGGACACCGCCTTCATCAGCTTCAACGAGTACTTCAAGTACAACATCGGCGGCAGCGAGGGCCTGGCCCTTCAAATCCAGCAAATAGTCTGGACGGCCACGGAATTCCCCAACGTCGGCGGCGCGCAAATCCTCATCGAGGGAAACAGGGTGGACTTCCTGCACGGCGGCATACGAATCGGCAGCCCCATAGGCAGGTAGGCGATGCCGGCAGCCGCGGCGGCTGCCCGGAAAGGCGAATCACGGCTGGCGCCGCGCCGCCCCCGCCAAACAGGCGCCGCCTAATCAGCCATCAGCCCGCTCAGCCAGAGCGCGATCATCTCGTCCATGCGATCCAGGCTTGCGCGGGTGATGCCAAGGCCGTCATGCACATGCGAATCCGGCAGGAGAGCGCGTATCTCCGCCACGCTCCGCTCGATGCCGCTTGTGTTGCTGGTGGAGAACGGCGCCACGGTCATGCCGGAAAAATCGCGGCTTTCCAGAAAAGTTAAGATGACGCGCGGGGCCATCCCCCTCCAGATCGGGTAGCCCAAAAGCACTGTGCCGTACCCGTCCATGTTTTCAGGCAGCCCCAGGATGGCGGGCCGCGCGGAGGCGCTGCCCTGCTCGATCATCGAGCGGCTGGCGCTGTTGCGCCAGTCCAAATCCTCGGCGGCGTAGGGGATCTCCGGCAGAATCCCGTGAAGGGTGGCGCCCGCGGCGGCCGCAATGCGCTGCGCCGCCATCCTTGTCGTGCCGGTTGCGGAGAAATAGGCGACCAGAACCCTTTGCCCGCGCGGCAGGGCGCCGGCCGGCTCCGGATCGCCCGGGGCAATGGCGCCAAGCTCGGCGCGCTCCCCAGGCGACGCGCCATGCGCGCCGGCGCGCGCGGCGCCGCCTTCCGGCGCGGCGCTCCCCTCCGTTTCATTGCATGCGGAAAACAGCATGAGCGCTGCGGCGATCGCGGCTGCCGCAAATGTTTTTTTCACTGCCCCGGCCTCCTTCGTTTCATTGGCAGGAAACCGCCCGGGAAGCCGCCGAGCGATTCGGCGCTCCGCGGGCCAAAGCCCCGCTGCGCTTAAAGTAGAGCCCAAAGCGCGCCTTTTGTCAACGGCGGGCTTGGGCGGCGCCGCTTCGCGCGTCCCGTCCCGGCAGCCTGCGGCGCAATTGCGCCGGGGCAATTCGCCGGGCGGCTTGGCGGCGGCGCTTCGCGCGAAGTGGACTTTGCGCCGGCGGCGCGGTACAATTTCCGGGCGGGCAAAGCGCCCGCGACTGGGGGCGCCATGGACAAAGCGACGGAGGAAAGGCTGGCCAGATCGCTGACGGCGGAAACGGCCGAGCTGCTGCCGTTTCTGCCTTATCTGCTGCAGGATTTCTGGGAGCTGGGCAGCGAGCCCGGCGTTATGGCGGCGCTGGCAAAAAAGCACTCAGGCGCGCGCGAAGGCGCGGCGGTCCTGGATTTGGGCTGCGGCAAGGGCGCCGTGTCCGTCAGGATCGCGCAGGCGCTGAAGGCGCGCGTTAAGGGCATCGACCTGATTCCGGAATTCGTCGGCTTTGCGGCGCAAAAGGCGCGGGAATGCGGCGTCGCCGATCTCTGCCATTTCGAGATCGGCGACATCTGCGAAGCGGCGGCGGCGGAAAAAAACTACGACGTCGTTGTCTTCGGCGCGGTGGGCAGCGCCCTGGGAACCCCGGCCGAAACGCTGCGCAGGCTGAAGCAGCCGGCCAAGCCGGGCGGCCTTATTCTGATTGACGATGCCTGCCTGAAAGAGGGCGCCGCGCCGGAAGGCATTCGCTTTCGCAGCGGCGAATTCCTGACCGAAAAGCAGTGGGCGGCGCTGTTCGAGGAGTCGGGCCTGGAGCTTGCCGAGGCCGTTTGGGCCTCGGGCATGGAATCGGCGGAAAACCCCGACAGCGCCTCGGCCATGGCGGCGATATCAAAAAGGGCAAGCGAGCTCGCCGAAAGGCTCCCCGGCAAAAGGGCCATTTTCGAGGGGTACGTCCGCAGCCAGCAGAGCGAGTGCGACGACACCGGCAGCATCCTCGAAGGCGTCGCGTGGGCGCTGAGGAAGGCCTGAGCGGCGCCGCGCCCATTCCGCCCACTCCCATTTTTTCGCCGCCTGCGCTATCCTCCAAGGAGCTATGGAAAAATTTGCCGACGAGGCTGTCATCGAAGTTAGCTCCGGCGCCGGCGGCAACGGCTGCGTCGCGTTTCGCCGGGAGAAATACGTGCCAAAGGGCGGGCCCTCCGGCGGGGACGGCGGCAAGGGCGGCGACGTGGTTTTCGCCGTGCGGCGCAACCTGCGCACCCTGGCCCACCTGCGCAACAGGCAGGCCTTCAGGGCGGAGAACGGGCGCGACGGCGAGGGCTCCGGGCGCTACGGCCGCGGCGGCGCCGACGTCGTGATCCCCCTGCCGCCCGGCTCCGTCGTCCGCGACGCCCAAACCGGCAGGCTGGTGCGCGATTTTTCCGGCGCCGCCGATTTCGGCGCCGCAGCGCCGGCGGCGCCCGATCCCGCGGCGCAAGCGCAGGGCGCCCCCCTCCCCTCGGAACAAATGCAGGGCGCCCCGGCGCAAATGCCCGGCGGCGCGGAGCAAGCGGGCAGCGGCCCCGGCAGCCCGGCCCCGGACGCGCGGGACGGCGGCGGATTCGCAGGCTTCGGCCCTGAGCAGGATGCCGGCGGATTCGCAGGCTTCGGCCCGGCGGGCGCCGCAGCGCCGGCGCAGGCCGCCGGGCCGGGGGGCTTTGTCTGCCTAAGGGGCGGAAACGGCGGGTGGGGGAACATGCGCTTCAAGTCGTCGGTGAGCCAGGCGCCCAGGAAGGCGCTGCCGGGGAAGCCGGGGCAGACGGCGCTGCTGAGGGTGGAGCTGCAGATAATGGCGGACATTGGGCTTGTCGGCTTTCCCAACGCGGGCAAGTCGAGCCTGCTGGACCGCTTCACAAACGCGCGCCCGAAAATAGCGCCATACCCCTTCACGACGAAAATCCCCAACCTCGGCGTGCTGACCGTTGGCGGCGGCGGCGCCTATGGCGGCGCGGGCGACGGCGAAGGCGGCAGGGACATCGTCATCGCCGACATTCCAGGGCTGCTCGAGGGCGCCTCGCGGGGGGTGGGGCTGGGGCACCGCTTCCTCAAGCACGTCTCGCGCGCGTCGGCGCTGGCCTTTCTCGTCGACCTTTCGGACGATCGCTACCTCGGCGCATTTGACGCGCTGCTGCTGGAGCTGAGGGCCTTTTCGCCGGAGCTTGCCGAAAAAAGCCGCGTCCTTTTGGGCACCAAGACCGACCTGCCGGAATCCGAGGGGCGCCTTGCCGAGCTTGCGGAAAAATACCCCGAAGAGTCCGTCCGCGGAATCTCCGTTTTCTCCGGCGACGGGATAAAGGAGCTGGCGCGGGACTTCCTGCGCCTGGCCGGGGGGCCGCAGGCATGAGGGCGGCGGTTTTCGGCGGCAGCTTTGACCCCATCCACATCGGGCACCTTTTGCTTGCGGACGAGGCGCTTTCGCTGGGCTACGGCCGCGTGATCTTCGTTCCGGCGTGGCGCTCGCCCTTCAAGCCGGAGGGCGGCGGCGCGGAGGGGCGCGCCGCCGAGCGCCTGGAGATGATCGCCGCCTCCATAGCCTGCGACCCGCGCATGTCGCTCGACGACTGCGAGATAAGGCGCGAGTCTTCCTACGCCGCGGAAACGCTCGAGGACGTCATCCGGCGCTACGAGCCCGAGGGAAAGCCCGGCCTTCTGATCGGCGACGACCTGCTCGCGGATTTTCCCGACTGGCGCAGAAGCGCCGACATCCTTGAAATGGCCGACGTCGTGGTCGGCCGGCGCTCCGGCTCCAAGGCGCCAAGCCCGCCCTTTCCCTGCCTGCATGCCGCCAACGAGGCAAACGGCATTTCGTCGAGCATGGTCAGGGAGCGCATAGCCGGCGGCGGCGCGTGGCGCCGCATGGTTCCGGAGGGGGCGCGGGCCGTCATAGAAAGGCGCGGGCTTTACGGGCTTCCCAAAGGGCCGGCGGCGCCGGCAAGCATTTCAGGAGCATGGCCCTGGGGAGGCGCCGCCGGCGGCGCCTCGCCCGGCGCAGCGGCGCGCGTGGAGGAGGCGGCGCGGGAAACGCTCGGCTTCGCGCGCTTTCTGCACTCGCGCAACACGGCGCTGCTCGCCTGGGACATGTGCCTGCGCTTCGGCCTTGATCCGGCGGCCGGCTACCTCGCCGGAATCGGCCACGACCTGGCAAAGCGCCTCGGCGACGGCGAGCAGATCAGGCTGGCCAGGGCCTTCGGCAGGGAAATCACCGAGCTGGAAATGGGGAAGCCCTCGCTGCTGCACGGGAGCGCGGCGGCGGCGCTTTTGAGGGACTGCTTTGGAGTGCGAAACCATGATATACTGGAGGCGGTGGCGAAGCACACCCTGCCCGGCGGGGACATGGGGCCGCTTGCAAAAACGGTCTACGTTGCCGATAAACTGGAAGTGGGCCGCGAAGGCGCAGACCGGGATCTGCGCCGGCTGGCCTTTGCCGGCGGCGACCTCGACGAAATCTTCGGCGAGGTCGTCCGCCGCAGGGCCTCGTCGATTCGGTCGAGAAAGCTGAGGCTGTCCGAGGAAACCATCGGGCTGCTCGAGAAAATCAAGGCGCCCGGCGCGGTTTAGCCGCCCGAGGAGGTTTGCGTGACGCAGAGAAAAAGCGCATTTGTTGGCAAGGACGCAAGCGCCTTCCTGCTTGCCGCCATAGTCCTGCTTCTTGCGGGGGGCATCGCCTTTGCGGCGCTCTCCCTGCGCGTCGATCCCATCGAGGAATTCCTGGCCGAGGACCGCGTGATAAGCGTGATGTACGTCATCGAGGAAGGCGGCTCGCCTATCAGCACTTTCGTCGTGCTGTACTACCCGGCGACGCGCAGGGCGGCCGTCTTCGACGTGCCCGGCGGCCTTGGCATGCAGATCCGCGCCATAAACCGCGTTGACAGGATCGACTCGGTGTTCGACCCGGGCCAGATATCCGCCTTCGAAAGCCTCGTCGGGAGCGTGCTCGGGATCGACATCGCCTTTTCGATAGTCATGAGCGCCGAGGGCCTTGCAAACACGGTTGACCTGCTCGAGGGGATCGAGCTTTTCGTCCCCGCCAGGACGCAGTTTCTCGACGAGCGCGGCCGGCTGGTTCTTCTGCCGTCCGGGATACACAGATTCGGCGGCGACAAGGCGCTGGCCTTTCTGGCGCAGGCGCCGGGCGAGGATGCCGAGATCGCCGCGCACCGCAGGCAGCGCTTCTTCCTTTCGTTTCTCCAGCGCCAGGCCGAAATGAACGGCAAGCTGCAAATGCCGGAGGTGGCCAGGCTGCACCGCTCGTTCATGAAAACAGGCCTTAGCGAGCGCGCCAGGCTGCGCCTGTTCAGCGAGTTTGCGCTTATGGACATGGGCAGGATCACGATGCAGTCGGTGAGCGGGAGCCCCAGGCAGGTGTCAGGGCAGACCCTGCTGATCCCCCTGCACGGCGGGCACCTGATCAGGGACGTGACGCGGCGGACGCTGGCCTCGATCACGCGGCCGGCCGAGGGCGCCGACCGGCGCTTCACCGTGGAAGTGCTGAACGGGACGACGGTAACCGGGCTTGCCGGCAGGACGGCGGATCTGCTTGAGGAATTCGGCTACGACGTGATTTCCCGGGGCAACGCCGAGCATTCCGGCTTCGAAAGGACGGTGCTGATCGACCGCTCCGGCTACGAGGCCATGGCGAGGAACTTCGCCAACATAATCCGCCTCAGCAACATCGTTTTCGAGGCGCCGGGCGGAATTGGCAGCGGCGGCTTTTCGCCGGGGGAAGTGGCAATGGGCGGCATGTCCCCGCATCACCTCGAGCTTCGCTCGGACTTCACGCTCATAATCGGAAGGGACTTCAATGGCAGATATGTTGTCGGAAACTGAGGCGCTGGCCGAGCTGCTGCGCTCGCACAGGGGCGCCGACGTGGCCTCTCTGGATCTCAGGCAAATGGGCTCGTGGACCGATTTTTTCGTCATCGCGACGGCAAGCAGCGCCGCCCACCTGGACGGGCTGGAAAGGCACGTCGGCGAATTCTGCCGCGCCGGCGGGATTGAGATACTGAGGCGCTCCCGCAGGCCGCGCGCGGCGCAGACCCAGCGCGGCGCAGGCCCCGGCGCCCCCGACGAGTGGCGCATAATCGACCTGGGCCACATCGTGATACACCTCATGAGCGCCAGGGCCCGCGCGTTTTACGACCTGGAGCGCCTCCACTCAATCGGCCCCGCCATCGGCTGAAAGCCCCGCAGGAAATGCCCGCGCAGGAAATGCGCCGCCTGCAAGGAAGGCCCCCGCATGAAATGCGCCGCCCAAAAGGCACCGCGGGCAGGCGCTCCTCTTAGGCGCGCCGCCTAAGAGGCGGACCGCCTTTTAGGCGGACCGCTTTCCGGGCAGCGCCGCGGCCTGCGGCGCCTCCCGGAGCCGATCAGTCCTCGTCCTGGAAGTCGAAGTCGTCGTCGTCCTCGTAGTCGTCGTCATCCTCGTAGTCGCCGTCGCCAAAGCCGTCGTCCTCTTCCTCGTCGTCGTCGTCCCAGTCGTCGTCCGAGTCGCCGTCCTCGTCGTCGCCGGCAAGGCGCCGCCGCTTGCCCCGGTCGCCCTCCTCCTCGTCGTCCGCGTCTTCGTCTTCGCCCATGTCATCCTCGTCGTCGTCGCCCTCGGCGCCGCAGCCAAGCGCGGGGAAAAAGCCGCTGCCGCCATCATCGCCGGCGGCGAGAAAGCCCTCGCCATAGCCCGCCGGCATGAGAGCCGGCATCCCTGCCAACAGGAGCTCCTCCCCGAAACCCTCCCGTTCGCCTTTGACCTCGTGCAGAACCATAATTCTCTCCGTTTTGATGTGTGATTTATGCATTACTCAACCGAGCGGAAAGCCACGCTGACGGCATGGCTCCCTCTAGAAACATTAAGGGAGAGCCCGGAGACGTGTCAACAGGTATCCGGCGCATTGCGCGTTTTTTTTTGCAAATTCCGAGTCCGGCCCCGCCGCGCCCTTGGCGGCGCCCTTGGCGGCGCCCTTGGCCGCGGCGGCCGCGTTGCAAAAAGGCCCTTTTCGCGCTAGGCTTTCCCGTGCCCAGCATAAGAATCGCGGCGCCGGCGAAGATCAACCTGCACCTGAGCGTTGGCGGGCTGCGCCCCGACGGCTTCCACGACATAGAAAGCCTGTTTCTCGCGCTTGGCTTTGGCGACGAGCTTTTGCTCGAAACCCTGCCCGGCGCCGCGCCCTTCCAGGAAACGCGCGTGAACTGGCGCATCCCGGGCTTGCGGGAAGCGCCGCCGCTTCCGCCTGAAAAAAACATCGTTTCAAAGGCCGTTTCCCTGTTCAGAAGTCGCTCCGGCTACGGCGGGGCGCTTAGGGCAACCATCGAGAAGCGCATCCCGCTAGGCGGCGGCCTTGGCGGCGGCTCCTCCAACGCCGCCGCCGCGCTCCTGGCCCTCAACCGCCTTGCCCTCCCCGCCGAAAGTGCCGGGCAGGCCAAGCCCCCCGCGCAGGCCGAAAGCGCCGAGCCGGGCAGCGCCGCCGAGCGGGCCCGAAGCGCCAACGCAGGCAGCGCCGCGATGCCGGGCGGCGCCGCGATGCCGGGCAGCGCCGCAATGCCGGGCAGCGCCGCAATGCCGGGCATGGAGGGGCTTTTGGGCCTGGATGCCATTGCCGAGATGGGCGCGGAGCTTGGCAGCGACGTGCCGTTTTTCGTTCGCGCCATCGGCTCGGGCGCCGCCGCGGCCTGGGTGACCGGCAGGGGCGAGCGCGTCGAGCCGGTTGAGCTGCCGCCCGAGGCGCTGGGGCTTTCCCTGGTGCTTGCCAATCCAGGCCTGCCCATCCGCACAGCCGGCGCCTTTCGGCTGCTTGACGAGCGCAGGCTAAGGGCGAAAAAGCGCGGGCAGGACGCCGCCTGCGGCGGGGCCTGCGTCAGCGCCTGCGGCGGAGCCTTTGGCGGCGCGCATGGCGGCGGGGGCTTTGGGCGCGAGGCGCTGCGGGGCATTCTGGCGGGGCCTCCGCGGGAATGGCCTTTTTTCAGCGACTTTGCACGGGCGCTGGAGGGATGCGCTGCTTTCAGCGGCGCTTGCGGCGGCGCAAACAGCGGGGCTGCAAGCGGCGGCGCGGGCACGCCGGGCGAGGCAGAGATGGCCTGCGCCGGCATAATTTCCGAGCTTTTGGAGCTTGGGGCGGATTTTGCCGGGCTTTCCGGGTCGGGATCCACTTGTTTTGGAGTGTTTTCTCATAAAAGCAAGGCTGAATGCGCAAAAGAGCGGCTTTTTGGGCGCTGGCCATTTGTTTTGGAAACATTTTGCTTGCGTGCCCGGCAATTCGATGGTAAGATGTTAATGTGGGTGTGAACCGACAGCAAACCAACAAAAAAAGTGAAGGAGAGAAGCATGGAGGTTACAGACATCAGAATCCGTAAGGTGGTTGGTGAAGGTAAGCTTAAGGCCTACGTTACTGTTACGTTTGACGAAAGCTTTGTGGTGCACAACGTAAAAATCATTGAGGGCAAGACGGGCGTTTTCATTGCCATGCCCAGTCGAAAGACCAAGACTGGGGAGTACAAGGATGTGGCCCACCCGATCCATCCGGAGTTCCGAGCGGAAATGCAGCAGAAGATTCTTGACAAATACGACTCCGGCGCCATCCAAGACGACCTTACCGTGGAAATCTAAGCGGTACTTTTAAAAATCCATCACAGACATAGGCAGATGACACTCGAAGGCGGCGCCTGGCGGAATTGCGCTGATTGAGCCCAATTGGGTTTGGTCAGCGCAGGCTGGCTGAATTTGCGCGGCGCCGGGCTGGCCCCGTCTGGGCTGATCCGGCGCCTGGCCATGGAAGCGCAGCTTCCGCAGGCATGCGGCGCCTAGTCAAGCGCGACCGTGAAGGAGTCGTGGCCTGCCGCCCTCAGCGCAAGCGCCGCCGCGGCCGGATCCGCAGCGGGGACGACGACTGCCCAGCGCTCGGAGCCGCCGGAAAGCCGGCGCGACACCACGGCGGGGAAGCCGGCGCCCCGCAGGCTTTCCGCGTGGGCCATGGCGTTGGTCTCGCTCCTGAAAAGGCCTGTCTGCTGGCCGCGGGCCGGCAAAGGCGCCGCAGCCCCGCCGCCATGCGGGGCGCCCTGCCACGCGCTGCCCTGCTGCGCGCCGCCGCCATGCGGAGTGGCGGCTGACACCGGCGAGCGCATAAGCTCGGCCAGGGCGGAGCCTTCGGGAATGCCCAGCGGCGTTCCCTCGGGCACGCCGGGCAGGAGCAGCCACAGGGGGCTGTGTATCGCGCTGATTGCCGGAGCGCCGGGCTCGGCTCCCGCGGCGGCGGCGCCAATGGCGGCGGCGCCTTGGCCGGCGACGATGCGCGCCTCGGGGCTTCCGGGGTAGCCGGCAATGAGGCGCTGGCGCCAGGCTTCGGCGGCGCCGCCGAAGGCGGCGGGGTCTCTGGCCGTTGTCCACCAGAGGGTGTAGTAGATGACCGGGCGCATCGCGGCGGCCTCCGGGGCAAAGGCCAGCGCGGCAAGGCCGGAAATGTCGGCCGTGGTCCAGGCGCGAAGAGTGGCTTCCAGGTAGCGCGCCCGCGCCGCCGCGGGGCCGCCCCTGCCGGAGGCCAGCAGCGGCTGTATCGCCGCCAGCGCCCTTTCCCACTCGCCTATGGCGGCGAGGCAGTATGCGCCTGACACCAGCGCAAAGTCGTCCGAAGGGTCAAGCGCCGCCGCCTCAAGCCAGTGGCCCGCCGCCGCCGCTAGATTGCCCGAAAGCTGGCGCAGCCTGGCAAGCCCCACAAGCGCCTCGCGCCGCTGCGCAGGCGGAAGCCCGGAAGCCAGCGCCTGCTCAAGCCGCTGCGCCTCCGCGCCAAGCTGCCTCGGCGCGCCGGCAGGAGCGCCGCTACCCGGAGCGCCGCCCGCAAAACCCCCGCCCCCAAGGGCGCCGCCCCCAGGGGCGCCGACCCCAAGGGCGCCCGCAGGAGCGCCGCCGTCCGGGGAGGCGCCCTGCGCGAAAAGGCCGCTTCCCGCAAGAAAAAGGGCGGCGGCCAGCAGCGCTGCCTTTGCGCGGGGGCTTTCAGTCAATGCCATAGTCCTTCATCTCCGCCGGGCGCTGCTCGCCCTGCCAGCCGCCGGGCTTCCCCGGCGCCGCCTTTCCCGGCTGCCTCGCGCCATCCGCGCGGGCGCCGCCTGCCCCATGGGCGCCTGCCCCATAGGCCGCTGCACCTTGGGGGCCCGAGCCGCGGGCGGCGCTTCGGGCGGCGGCGCCGCTCGCGGCGGATCCCTTGGCGGGCGGCGCCTGGCCCGCCGGCTCCTTTGCCCCTTGCCCTTGCCCCTGGGATCCCCCGCAGGAGCGCGCCCCCTTGGCGCCCCCTTGCCCCCTGCCCCGGCGGGCCTTCAGCCAGGAGACCGCGGCGAAGGGGACGGCCAGCGCCAGCCCCGATATGAACGCGAAGAACGCGGTGAGAAACACCGGGACGTCGCTGAACTCGCGGAAGCCCAGGCTGATGTCGGACCTGTTGTCCAGGTTGAAGACGATGAACAGCAGGAACACCGCGAAGACAGCGATAAACTGGATAAGCCGCCATGGCATGGCTACACTCCCTGGCCAAAAAATCCAAGCCCCGGCAAGGCCAAACTGCCCGGGGCCGCTGAGGCTCGCTGCGCCAGCACATTGCAGCGCTATAAAGCGCGCTGCAGCGCGGGAGCCGCGGCGCCGCCGAGCCTCAGCGGCTCCCGGCGCCTTCCCGCGGCTGCAGGCCGGAAGGGAAAAGCCCCTTCGCGCGGAACGTGTTCCCGCGCAGGCTCGAAAGGGTCAGCTCGGCAAACGAGCCTATCATCGATGCCTGGCCCGGCGCCACGGCCATCTCGTCCCTTTCGGTGCGCGTTACTAACTCATCGGCATTTTTCCGCGAAATCCCCTCTATTAACACCGTTTCGCGCGAGCCAAGGCGCTCTTTCAAAATCGCCGCCGTGTGCTTCTTTTGCAGCGCGATCACGCGCGAAAGCCGCTCGCGCCTGACCTCCTCCGGCACCCTGCCGGGCAGCGCATGCGCGGCCGTTCCCTCCATGGCGTTGAATTGGTACATGTACGCGCTCTGGAAGCGAACCTCCTCCATGAGCGACAGCGCCTGCCCGAAGTCCTCCTCGGTCTCGCCGGGGAAGCCGACGAGGATGTCGGTGGAAAGGCTGATGCCCGGCATGGCCCTGCGGATTTCGGCGGCGAGGGCAAGGTACTGAGCGCGGGTGTAGCCGCGGTTCATCGCCGAAAGAATCCTGTCCGAGCCGTGCTGGGCGCAAAGGTGCAGGTGGCGGCAGAATGCGCCGCTCTCCGCCATGGCGCCGACGGCCTCGAGCGAAAAGCTCTTTGGGTTGGCCGAAAGGAAGCGCAGCCACTTCACGCCGCTTTTTCCGGCCTCGGCCGCGGCCAGGCGCAGAAGGCCGGCGAAGCCAAGCTCTCCGCCGTTCCAGCTATACGCGCTGACGTTTTGCCCCAGAAGCGTGACCTCGCGAACGCCGCGCTCGCCGACCAGCCGGATTTCCTCGGCAATCATAGCCGGATCGCGCGAGGCCTCGCGGCCGCGGACGTGGGGGACGACGCAGTACGAGCAGAAGCTGTCGCAGCCATGCATGACCGGCACGAAGCTGCGGAACTTGCCCTCCTCATGGTGCGACGCGGAAAAGCCGAACGCCGGCGCCTCGTCCTCGGCAATCGGCGGGAAGGCGCCGATTCCGCCGGGCGCCCGGGCCCCTCCGGAGCCAAGCTCCTTTTCGGCGGCGTCGAGGATGAGGGGGAACATCGCGCGGCTTTTGGTTCCCATCACGTAGTCGACGGCGGGGAACTTTTCCCTGAGCCCCGCGCCCATGCGCTGCGCCATGCAGCCGGCGGCCACCAGCGCGAAGCCGCGGCCCTTGGCCAGGCGCTTTTTTTTGAGGCTCGCGTAAAGCGCCAGCCGGCCCAGCGCGCGCCGCTCGGCGGTATTGCGCACCGAGCAGGTGTTGATCAGAACCAGGTCGGCGCTTTCGCCGTCCGGCGCGGAAGCCCAGCCCTTCTCGCGGCAGGCGAGGAGCAGCGCCGCCGACTCCGCGGAGTTCATCTGGCAGCCGTAGGTCTCGAAAAAGTAGGTCATGAGTAGCGCTTGCCCTGCGCGATGAAGCAGGCAATGAGGCTCCTCACCCCGGCCAGCAAAAGCCACATCGTGCCTATGCCCAGCGCCGTCCCGGCGACAAGCGCTATGTGCGGGACGGGGAACCTCGAAAAGCCCTGCAGCAGCCCCATTGCAATGATGAAAATCCCCGCCTTTCTGCCCGAGGGCCCGCCCGACAAAAGCCAGCCGATGCCGAATGCGCAGACGGCGCCGCCCGTCGCGTAGGCTATGACAGGCGAGCGCGCCGCGATCCGCAGCGCAAAAAGGACGGCGGCGCCGGCAAGGCAGCGAACCGCGGTTTTGCGCAGCATGCCGCCGGGCGAAGGCTCGGGGCGCGCGTCCCCCTCGCCGAATTTGTACTCGCTCATCTCACGCATCCTCCGCGGCCTGCGCCACGTTTCCAAGCAGCATTGCAATGGTCATGGGCCCAACGCCGCCCGGCACCGGCGTAATCCAGCCGGCCCGCTCCGACGCGCCCCCGAAATCGACGTCCCCGCAGAGCCTGTACCCGCTTGCCCTCGACGGGTCGGAAACGCGGTTCACGCCCACGTCTATGACCGCGGCGCCGGGCTTTATCATCCCGGCGCCGACGAGGCCCGGCCTTCCCGCCGCGGCGATCAGTATGTCGGCGTCGAGCGCGTGGCGGGCGAGGTTTTTTGTGCCGGTGTGGCAGACCGTCACCGTCGCGTCGGCGCCGCGAGCCGCAAGCAGGCAGGCCATGGGCTTTCCGACGATGTTCGACCTTCCAACGACGACCGCGTGGGCGCCGGCAATCTGAATGCCGGCGGCCCGCAGGAGCGCCATGATCCCGTTCGGCGTGCAGGGCAAAAACCCGCGCCGGCCCAGGAGCATGTTTCCCGCGGAAACCGGGTGAAAGCCGTCAACGTCCTTCGCCGGGCTGATGGCCTCCACGATCCTGCCCTCGTCGATGCCGGCCGGAAGCGGAAGCTGCACGAGAATGCCGTGGACGCCGCTGTCCGCGTTCAGCGCCGCAATTAAGTCGAGCAGCTCGGCCTGGGAAACGCCGGCAGGCAGGCGGAAGTCCCTGCTTTCCATGCCGGCGCCGGCAAGCGCCTTTTCCTTCGCCGCGACGTAGGACAGGCTGGCCGGATCGCTCCCCGCCAGAACCACCGCAAGGCAAGGCGCCGCCTTCCCGGCCTCCCTCAGCCGAGCCGCGCGCGCCGCGGCCTCCCCGCGCATTTTCGCGGCGAGCGCCTTTCCGTCGATTACGATTGCCGACATGTCCCCTCCAGCGCAGCGCCCCGCCGCCAATCCGGCGAAGCGGCGTTTTTTTTCCGGGCCCTTGGCAAGCCGGCCCCGCGGGCTTTCAGCCCAATGCGGCCCGCCGCCAGGCGCCGGCCGCGCATCCGCCTTCAGGCCAAAAGCCCCTCCGGCGCAGCCGGCAGCCCCGCCGCGAATGGCCAGGCTGCCGCTTTGGCAAGGAATCTGCCTCAGGGCCCATGACCCTTTTGCGCCCCAAAGGGCGGGGCTAGACCCCCTCGAAGACAATCAAAAAGCGCCCCTGCCCGGCGCGAATTTCCGCAGGCCCGCCCAGCGCCTCGTTGCTGAGCCCAAACAGCCCCCGCTCCCAGCGCGCCTCCCCCAGCGGCCACTTCAGCCCCCGGCTCTCCGCGCTCCACGGCCCCAGCCCCACCGGAAACACCGAAACCGAGGCGCCCCGCCCAAGCTCCAGCGCCAAAGCGCTTCCGCCGGCCGCGGCGCCATTGGCGAAGCCCGCCCCGGCAGCAGCGCCGAAGCCGGCGCCGCCAGAGGCTGCCCCGCCGGAATCGATGCAGCGAATGTCCTCGCGCGCCGTGAGCCAGCGGCTTGGGAAGCGCTCCCTTTCGAACAGGTCGCGAATGGCAAAAACGTGCGCCATCCTGCCCCCGCCGCCGCCGGCAATCCAAACCTCCCCGCAGCCCTCGCGCCAAAGCAGCTCCAGCGCCAGCTCCGTGTCCGAAAAGTCCTTGTCCGCCGGGTGCCTGACAACCCTGCCCGGCGGATAGCCCAGCAGGCGCCCCTCGCCCCCCAGCGAGTCCATGTCGCCAACCACCCAGTCCGGCCTGAGCCCCGCCGCCTCCGCCAGCAGCAGCCCCGAGTCCGCCGCCGCCAAAAGCGGCCTTTCGCCCTCGGCGCCAGCTAGGCAGCCGGCGCCGGCCAGCAGGCGCCGCAGCGCCGCCGGCTCGGGGCCCTCGCCGCCAGCAAACGCAATGCCCAGCCTTTTGCCCATCTGCCTTGCCTCCCCAGGAAAGCGCCCGGCTTGCAACGGGCTGCCCCGCGCCATCGGACTGCCAAGCCCGGCTTTCGCGCCGCTTTTTGCGCGCTTCCCGCGCGCATTTGCGCCGCGGCCCAGGCCGCCTGCCTTTCATTTTAGCACACGAGCGAAAGGGATTTCCAGCGCGTCAGGCTTTATGCAGGCGCCTGGCGCCACTGGCAGGAAAAATACCCAGGCAGGGCGATCGCCGCCGGCGCAGCCAGGCGCCTCCACCTGCGCGCCGTGGACACCGCAGCCGCCCGACTGGCCGGCACCGCCTCGGAGGCGTTTTAGGAGCGGCGCCGCTGCCGCCCCCAGCGCTCACAGGTCGAGAACAATTTCCACGGGGCAGTGATCCGAGCCGGCGACCTCGGGCCTTATGGCAGAGGACCTTACCTTGGGCAGAAAGGCGCGGTCGACGCAGTGGTAGTCGATTCTCCAGCCCACGTTCCGCTCCCGCGCCTGCGCGCGGTACGACCACCAGGTGTAATGCGAGCCCTCGCCCGGATGAAAGTGCCGGAAAGTGTCGACGTGGCCGGCGCCGGTGAACTCGTCCATCCAGGCGCGCTCCTCGGGGAGGTAGCCGGGGGAGCCTTCGTTTTGCTTGGGGCGCGCCAGGTCGATGGGCGCATGCGCGATGTTGTAGTCGCCGGCCAGCAGGAAATGCCGCCCCTTTTTCGCCAGCGAATTGCAGAGCCGCAGAATCTCGGCGCAGAAGCCCAGCTTGTAGTCCAGCCGCCGCCCGCCCTCCTGCGAGTTTGGGAAGTAGGCCGCGATCAGCGTGAAGGCCTCGTATTCCGCGATCAGCGCGCGGCCCTCGGCGTCGAACTCGGGGGCGCCCAGGACGCGCGTCTCCAGCGGCTCGGCCTTGCTGTATATCGCCACGCCCGAATACCCGCGCTTCTTAGCGCAGGCCCAGTAGCTAAAGTACCGCGCGCCCGCCGGCGCAAGCCCGCCCGCAGCCGAACCGCCCTCTAGCGCGAAATCGCCGTCCGGTGCCGAATCGCCGCTGCCTGCCCCCGGCGCCGCCGCCGCCAGAGGCGCGGCCGAAGGATTTACGAGCTTCGGCGAAAGCTGGCCGGGATCGGCCTTTGTCTCGTTCAGGCAGAGAATGTCCGGGCTTTCCCGTGCGAGCCAGCCCGAAAAGCCGCGCTTTTCCGCGGAGCGAATGCCGTTGACGTTCCACGAAACAATGCGCATCGCAAAGCCCCCTGCCGGCGGCGCAGCCGCGCCACGGCCGCGCCGCAGTCGGCGCAAAAAGCCGGCGGGCAGGCAGCTCCGCCGGCGCTTTCCTAAAGAATCCCCAGCGCGATTTCCACCATTCTGGTAAATCCGCGCTCCCTTTCCCGAGGGCTGGCGGCCTGCCCGCCCTCCATCATGTCGGAAATCGTCAGCAGGCAGGCGGCCTTTTTGCCAAGCGCCTTCGCGTTGCAAAAAAGCGCGAAGCTCTCCATCTCGACGCAGAGGCAGCCCTCGCGCTCGGCCTTTTTCCAGAGCGGCTCGCCCCCGCCGGCCGGCGCCGCGTAGTAGAAAACGTCGCTGGAATGAACCGCGCCCTCGGCCAGCGGAAAGGCCAGGCGCGCCGCGGATTCGCGCAGCCTGCCGCTCAGTGCCTCGTCCGCCGCAATTCGGCTGCCCTCGAAGCCGCCCCGGCACCTCGCGAAGGACGACTCGCTGTAGGACTCCGCCGCAAGCACCACGTCGTACAGCTTCAGGGAGCCGGCGTACCCCCCCGCCGAGCCAACCCGGACAATCTCCTCCACGCCGTACTCCGCGAAAAGCTCGTGCGAGTAAATGCCGATGGACGGCATCCCCATGCCGCTCCCCATGACGGACACCTGCTTCCCCTTGTAGGAGCCGGTGAAGCCAAGCATCCCCCGCACCCGATTGAACTCCCTCGGGCCTTCAAGGTAGGCCTCCGCGATGAACTGCGCCCTCATCGGGTCGCCCGGCATGAGCACGGTCTTGGCAATCTCGCCCTTCTGGGCCGATATGTGCGGTGTTGGCATGGCAAGCTCCTGTCAGGCATTATGGCGCATTTGCCGGGCAAATTCCATAGGGTCAGCGCCCTTGGCGGCGCCTTTGGCAGCGCCTTTGTCGGCGCAGGCAAAAAAACGCGGCTTCCCCGAGGAGCAATGCCAGGAAAAGCCGCGAATGCCGCGCCCTTCGCGGGGGGCGCCCCGAAAGCCCGCCCTCGCGCTACTTTCTTTTGTGGTACTCCTGCAGCGAAAGCACGCCGCCGCCCGAGCCCTTCGCCTTTTCCGCGATGCCCTTCGCGCCGGCCAGCGCGGCGGTCACGGTGGTCATGTAGGGGATGCCGTGGCGAATCGCTGACTTTCTTATGTACGAGCCGTCCTCGCTGCTGCGCCGGCTGCCGCTGGGCGTGTTGACTATGAGGTCGAGGCTGCGGCTCTTGATCGCGTCCTCGACGTTCGGGCGGCCCTCGCCCAGCTTGCTTATCGCCTCGGCCTTTATGCCGCGGCCCGCCAGGAAGGCGTGCGTGCCGGGCGTCGCGACGATCTTGAAGCCCAGATCCGAAAGCCTTTGCGCCAGCTCCGCCGCCTCCTCGCGGTCGCCCTTCCCCACCGAGATCAACGCCGAGCCGGAAAGCGGCAGGATCGCCTTGCTGCCCTCCAGCGCCTTGTAGTAGGCCAGCGCGAACGAGTCCGAAAGCCCCAGAACCTCGCCGGTCGAGCGCATCTCGGGGCCCAGCACCGGGTCGACCTCCGGGAACATGTTGAAGGGAAGCACCGCCTCCTTCACGCCGTAGTACGAAATCTCCGGCGCCCTCATCGCGGAAAGATCGACCGGGGCGCCTGAGATATCCGCCATGATGAGGCGCGTGGCGATGTTCGCCATGTTCACGTCGCAGACCTTCGAGACGATGGGCACCGTCCGCGAGGCGCGGGGGTTGGCCTCCAGGACGTAGACCTTCCCGCGGTGGATCGCGTACTGCACGTTCATAAGCCCGACGACGCCGAGCTCGGCGGCGATCCTGCGGGTGTAGTCGCGGATCGCCTCGGTCTGCTCGGCGGCGATGCCGATCGTGGGGATGACGCACGCGGAGTCGCCGGAGTGGATGCCGGCGCGCTCGATGTGCTCCATCACCGCGGGGACGAAGGCGCGCCCGCCGTCGGCCAGCGCGTCGGCCTCGCACTCAATCGCGTTGTCGAGGAAGCGGTCGATCAGCACGGGCGCGCCGGCGCCGATGAGCTGCGCGTTCGAGCGCATGTAGTCCCTGAGCTGCGCCTCGTCGAAGACCACCTCCATCGCGCGCCCGCCCAGGACGTACGAGGGGCGCGCCATAACCGGGTAGCCGATCCGCGCCGCGACCGCCGCCGCCTCGTCGAAGCCGCGCGCGGTTCCGGACTCCGGCATGGGGATGCCCATGCGCTCCATCGCCCCGCGGAAAAGGTCGCGGTCCTCCGCCAGCGCTATCACCTCCGGCGTGGTTCCCAGAATCGGCACGCCGGCGTTTTTCAGCTCCATCGCTATGTTGAGCGGCGTCTGCCCTCCGAACTGCGCGATCGCGCCGATGGGCTTTTCGTGCCGGCAGATCGCCAGAACGTCCTCGACGGTGAGCGGCTCGAAGTACAGGCGGTCGGAGGTGTCGTAGTCGGTGGAGACCGTCTCCGGGTTGCAGTTGACCATGATCGTGCGAAAGCCCATCTCGCGAAGCGCGAACGCCGCGTGCACGCAGCAGTAGTCGAACTCTATGCCCTGCCCTATCCTGTTGGGCCCCCCCCCCAGTATCAGCACGCTGCCGCGATCGCCCGAGGCGCTTTCCTTCGGCTTGATCCCGCGGGCCGCCCTCGACGCGGCCAGCTCGCCGCCCAGCGCGCCGATCCCGTTGTAGGTCGAGTAGAAGTACTCCGCGTCGGCGCCGCTGACCGGCACCACGTCCCACTCGGCCCTGATCCCGACGCGGTCCCTGTGCATCCGCACGTACTCCTCCGGCACCTCGAGCAACTGCGCGAGCTGCCTGTCCGCGAAGCCGTCGCGCTTGGCGCGGATCATGAGCTCGTCCGGCATGACGCGCCGCCTGTACGCGAGGATCTCGCCCTCCAGCTCGACCAGCTCCAGCATCTGCTCGAGGAACCACTTCTTGATCTTGGTCGCCGCGTGGACGGCGCCCACGCCCGCGCCCTTGCGCAGCGCCTCGTAGATTATGAAAAAGCGCTCGCTGCTGGGGACGGCCATCATCCGCAGAAGCTCCGAGGCGTCAAGCTCGGCGAAGTTTTTGGCGAAGCCCAGCCCGCTGCGCCCGATCTCCAGCGAGCGGATCGCCTTCTGGAACGCCTCCTTGAAGGTGCGCCCGATGCTCATCGCCTCGCCGACGGCGCGCATCTGCGTGCCCAGCTTGTCCTCGATGCCGGGGAATTTCTCGAAGGCCCAGCGCGCGAACTTCAGAACGACGTAGTCGCCGTGGGGGGCGTACTTCTCCAGCGTCCCCTCCTTCCAGTAGGGGATCTCGTCTAGGGTGAGCCCCGCGGCGAGCAGCGCCGAGACGTAGGCGATGGGGAAGCCGGTGGCCTTGGACGCCAGCGCCGAGGAGCGCGAGGTGCGCGGGTTGATCTCGATGACGACGACGCGCCCGGAATCCGGATCGTGCGCGAGCTGCACGTTGGTGCCGCCGATTACGCCGACCTCGGAGACGATCCTGAACGCGGTCTCGCGCAGCCTCTCCTGCAGGTCCTCGGCAATCGTGAGCATGGGCGCCGAGCAGAACGAGTCGCCGGTGTGAACGCCGACCGGGTCGATGTTCTCGATCATGCAGACCGCGACCATCTGGTCCTTCGAGTCGCGCACGACCTCGACCTCGAGCTCCTCCCAGCCGAGGATGCTTTCCTCTATCAATACCTGCCCGATGAGCGAGGCCTGGATCCCGCGGGTGGCGATGGCGCGAAGCTCCTCGGTGTTGTAGGCGATTCCGCCGCCGGTGCCGCCCATGGTGTAGGCCGGGCGCACGACGACCGGGTAGCCCAGCGCGTCCGCGGCCTTGACGGCGCTCTCGACGGAGCGCGCCTCCTCGCTGCGCGGCATCCCCACGCCGAGCCTGGCCATGGTGTTCTTGAACTCGATGCGGTCCTCGCCGCGCCTGATCGCGTCGAGGTTGACGCCGATGACCTTGACGCCGTACTCGTCCAGGACGCCGGCCTCCTGCAATTCGAGGCTGAGGTTTAGCCCCGTCTGCCCGCCCAGGTTGGGCAAAAGCGCGTCCGGCCTCTCCCTGGCGACGATTTCCGTCAGGCGCCCGACGTTCAAAGGCTCGATGTAGGTCACGTCCGCCACGACGGGGTCCGTCATGATGGTGGCGGGGTTCGAGTTCGCCAGGATGATTTTGTAGCCCAGGCTGCGCAGCGCCTTGCAGGCCTGCGTCCCCGAGTAGTCGAACTCGCAGGCCTGCCCGATTACGATGGGCCCCGACCCGATGATCATGATCGTGTTTATGTCCGTTCTTTTCGGCATTCCCTTGCCCTCCTGTGTGGTGGGGAGCCCGCGCCTAAGGCGGCGCCCAACGCGGCGCCCAAGATGGCGTCCAAAGCCGCGCCCCCGCGCGGCGCGAAGCGGCCAAGCCGGCGCTCCCCTGTCCCGCATTCTACCAGCATTCGCCCGCGAGTTTCAATCGGGCGCGGCGGAGGCGTCGTTTCTATGCGCAGGAGCAGAATCAGGCGCTGCCGAGCGGCGCCAATCGCTCACTCGGCGAACACCTGCTCCAGCGCTATGCCGAAGCCGGGGAAAATGCCGACGGGAACCGTGTCGGAAGCCCTGTAAGTTTTGCTGACAAAAATCCCGCCGTCCCGGAAGCAGTAGGCCGTGACCCTGCTGTTTTTAGGATCCACCACCCAGTATTCACGCACGCCGGCATCGCGGTAAAGGCAGCGCTTTTCCTCCATCTCGATTGCCGTGTTTGAGGGGGACAAAATCTCGATCGCCAGATCAGGGGCGCCCCTTATGCCCTCGGGACCTATTTTGCTCTTGTCGCAAACGACCATGATATCCGGCTGGACGACGGTGTCGTCGCCTTCGCCTTCCTCGTAGAAAAGCCGGACATCGAAAGGGGCGCAAAACGCCCGGCAGGGCTTTCCACGCAAGTAGCCATATAGCTGGCCCGATATTTCCCAGGAAATAGCCTGATGCCTGGCGCTCGGGCCAGCCATGGCGAAGGCCTCGCCGCGGATTAGCTCGTAGCGCTCGCCCTCTTTGAGCTGCCAGCCCTTGTAGTCCGCGTAGGTAAAGCGGCACTCCTGTTCGTCTTTCGGCAATGCGCCCATGTTTCGCTCCTATGGCAAGTATAGCGCCGCCGGAGCGCAAAGGCAATCGCGGGCCTTGTCGGGGCTGCGGCGGCGCCGCGCTAAATTTGACCCGCAATTAACCGCAGGCTCCGGGCAATCCCCCTCGCCCCCTTCCCAAGCCGAGCCAAAACCGCTACCATGCAGGCCTATGGCCTACAAAGACAGCCTGTTCCGCTCAATCTTCAACAACGAGAAATCGGCCCTCGCGCTGTACAGCGCCGTTTGCGGCGACAGCCTCGGCTCGGCGAGCGGCGAAAACCTAGGCTCGAAGAGCGCCGAGGTTGTCATGACCACATTGAGCGAAACCCTGTGGACGCCCCGGAAAAACGACCTTTCATTCACGGTGAACGGCAGCCTCGTCGTCATAGCCGAGCACCAGTCGACGATTAACGAAAACATGCCCTACCGAATGCTGCAATACGTGTGCCGGCTGTTCGAGAACGGCGTTGCGGACAAAAAGGCCGTGTACAGGCAGGCGCTGGTCAGGCACCCCCGCCCGCGGTTCATAGTCTTTTTCAACGGCGCCGCGGAGTTTCCCGACCGCAAAAAAATGCGCCTCTCGGACGCGTTCGAGCCGGTGGAGGGCTACGACGGCGCGTCGCTTGAGCTGGAAATCGACGTGTACAACGTGAACGAAGGACGAAACCGTAGTATACTGGAAGCGTGCGGGGAGCTGAAGGGCTACGCGCATTTCGTCTC
>Ga0209755_10000958_pt1 | contig 48602 bp, 34 predicted proteins | sample TergutCo191P1_FD_187301 | JGI IMG/M metagenome (GOLD analysis project Ga0209755, IMG submission 187301) | Cornitermes sp. P1 segment gut microbial communities from Petit-Saut dam, French Guiana - Co191P1 (SPAdes) (version 2) | ecosystem: Host-associated > Arthropoda: Insects > Digestive system...
CGTCATATCAACGCAAAAAGGAAGGCTGTATTTGCCCGGAACATAAACATGATGTCGGCTTTTACCCACCTTGGACTCTTCGGCAGGTATATGAAGTTCGCCATTTTCCACTTTAACTTTCATCGAACTTTTTTTCATCGTACCAAATTTTGTTAAACCGTCCGGCGTTATTGATTCCAGTGATATGTTGTGTGTTTTCATTTTTACACCGCCTAATATAAATTTTTGTTCGCTTGCCATGCAAAATTTTAGCACACTTTTGATGGCTTGTCCGTCCACGACAACAGCCCTAACACGATAGACGTTTGCCCTGCGCCGTGGTGACCGCCTGCCGGAGTGAAATCCACTCGTTAGAAGTTCTTATGTCGCGTCTTTTGCGGCATTAGAACTTCTTACGAGTTAGTTCACGGAGGTGTTTGGGCGCGTCACCCAAGCAGGGCAAACGTCTATCGTGTTAGGGCGGGTTTCCATCGGATATGTAAAAAAAGAGGACGTTACCGTCCCCGAATGCGCGGACTATCGCCCGCGCAGTTGCTGCCTATTCTCATAAATTACATCAATCAACTGATTAAAATAATCCATGACTTTTTTATGTTGCTGTTCCATGTTTGCCATATATTCCTTTACCTGCTCCTCGGCGTCCTTTAGCATGGAGTCTGCGTAATCCATGGCATTTAGGCGCAGGTCGCGGGCGTTTTTCTTTGCTTCTTCTACGGTCTCGGAGGCTTGGTCGGAGGCGCGGCGGAAGATTTCGTGGTTATTTGTGCGGATTTTTGCCTCATTTTCGGCAGCCTCAAGAATGCCCTGCGATTTGCGCTCGGCATCTGCCACTATGCGGTCGTGGTCGCCCAAAATACGCTGCGCCGAGCGTATATCGTCGGGCAGATTTAGGCGGATTTCGTTTAAAATATCAAGGACACGTTCTTTTTCCACTGATATTTTATTTGTGAAGGGTAGGCTTTTGCTACTCTCAAGCACCTCTTCTATGTCATCTAAATAATCCAGTAACGCGTCCATGCTTTTTTAGTCACCTCTCGAACTTATTCCGCAGCGCGGCTCGCGCCGACGGTGGCACATGCTCTGCTATAAAAGAATCGTCTGATTTATTTTTGTATATATGCACCGCCGCTTCCCGTATTATCGAGCTGGAAACATAAGACAGCGCGGGGGAGGCGGGGATAAATATTGTTTCGGTGTATGTGAGCGCGTTTTGCTCACGCCCTTGGATGATTTTGAAAAAAGCGTGCGAGAGCGCGTAGTTATTGGCTGCGTAGGCATTTTCGTTTTCGAAATCCTTGGCAGAACGCAAACCCCTGACGATGGCGTCGGCTTGCTGCTGCCGAACAAATTCCACGAGCAATCCGCTAAAGGCCGTCACCTCAATCCCGTCCCCGTCGAATGCTTCCTCCAGAAAAGAAATCCGCTCCCGTACAGTAAAGAGTGTCTGCTTGTTTGGGTTGTCCAACACAGCAACTACAAGGCGGTCGGCGAGGTTTTTTGCACGGCGGGCGATGTTTATGTGGCCTGTGGTAACGGGGTCAAAGCTGCCGGGATAAACAAGCGTCATTCCGCACCTGCCTCAAAAAATAAAAATTGTGTACGACCATAGGTACGTGTGTCGGTAGGAGTAAAGCCCATGATTTGCGCCCGTGAGTCGGCTTCTGCTATGAGTACGCCACCTTCCGCGAGGATTTCCGCCTCGGAAACAAGCGCGAGTGCCTTGACTAAAACCTCCGTATCATATGGAGGGTCTGCAAAAATTATGTCGAACTGCCTTTTTTCTGCGGCAAGGCGCGGAATTGCGGATTCCATCGCCGCATGTATAATTTCTGCGGTGAGCTTGGTCTTTGCCAGATTTTGTTTTACGGCTTTTATCGCATGGGTCGCGCTGTCTACAAAGACGGCTTCCCTTGCGCCACGGCTAAGTGCTTCTATGCCAATCGCGCCGCTTCCGCAAAAAATATCCAGCACCCGCGCACCTCTTACCCTGTCGCCAAGTATGTTAAACAGGCTTTCCTTGGCTCTGTCGGAAGTAGGGCGCGTTGCCAACCCCTCCGGGGCAACCAACGAAATCCGCCGAGCCGTCCCCGAAATTACACGCAAAATAAAGCACTCCTTTGCAAGTCCTACGATTATAGACAAAATTTTTACAGAAGTAAACCATTTTCTTGCAAAATGTGATTATAAAGCGCGTCAAACCAAAAATAGAATCACAGCAACAATCGCAAAAACGGCAATCGCCGCCCCCACAAAGGGTGATATCTTTTTTAAAAACTTCCAGCGATAGGCCTTATAAAGCTTCTTGCTCTTTTTGGCCATATCCTCGGAATCGTCGTAGGTACTCGTTGACTTAAATTTTTTAGTTATTTTTTTGTATTTGCGTGTGCGATGCCAGTAGTCGCCGAGGGTTTCTGTCTCGGGGCGGTCGTCCAGCTCGTCCATTTCCTTGCCGGCTTCTTTGTATACTGCGGCCAGCCAGTAGGCCTGATATTTTACTATTTCGCCTTTGCAAAACTCAATTTTTACCTCCGCGCCGTGGTGCTTTTCTATCGCCACAAACTGCGCGAGAATTTCCTCGTAGTCGGCTGTTATTTTTTTTATTTCTTCGGGGGTATTTGTCTTTTTATTACGAAGCCCGTTAAGCTTTTCCACTGATTCTGCGTAGATGGCGTTTTCTTCTTCCTTTTCGCATTTTTGCACGAGCTTATCGCATTCGGCGGCTCTTTCCGCAGCGTCCAAAAAAGGCACAATCATCTTAAACCTCAGAGAAAGCGCGGCGTACTCGCTCGCCATCTCCCTAAAATGCTTTGATGATGTGCCTTTAGATTTATTCAGCTTTTCCAGCTTTTTAAGAGCCTTTTGCAAAGCCTCGTCTTTTCTTGTAGCCACAAAAGCGGCACATTCCGCCGAAAGCACCGCGGCGTCACGATACCACGCGATATTATTAAGGCTTTTTGCCATTCGTTTAAATTCTTTTTCCATTGCAGAAAATTCTTCGGCGGAGGCGGGCTTTTTCTTTTTGACTTTCTCCATTTCGCCCGCGATTTGGGAATAAAGAGGCCAAGTTTCGCGCCATTTTTCAAACTTTTCATCCACAAGCAAAACCCAATCGTGGTAATCCTCCCCCGCGCCGGAAACACCATAATAATACAAGGTATCATCCGTACCCGAATGCTCACCCTCGATAAAATTGGAATCCTCCGCAAGCCGCCGCGCCTCGTCCTTAGCCGCCACAAGCCCCGCGTGCGCAGAAAGCCCGTATATCGTACCCTCGCGACCGGCCGGCGGCGTAGCAACCACCATAACCTTGCCGCAAAGCTTATCAACCTTATAAACCGAGGAGTATTTCGCGCCGGTGCTGTCTTTGTCCGTTTTTGTGACAAAATTATTTTTCTGCAAAATATCTAAAACATCCAGATACATCTGGTATTGTGCTTCGTTTTTAACAGCCATGACGCGCCACCCCTTCCATTTTATGTAGAATATCACCAGCCGCCTAATCCGTCCAGCAAAACATGAATCCCCATAATCACAAGAATAACACCGCCAAAAAAAGCGGCTTTATTTTTATACTTCTCACCAAAAACGCTGCCAATCCAAACGCCCGCCGCCGAGGTAACAAAAGTAATAACCCCAATAAAAAGCACCGCCCAAGCAATATTAACCTCAAGGAAAGCAAAAGAAACACCAACAGCCAAGGCGTCGATACTCGTAGCCAAGGCAAGCGTAAGCATAGCCCGCACCGCCAACGAATCCTGCACCTTCTCGTCCCCGCCCCTAAAAGCCCCCCAAATCATCTTGCCGCCAAGGAAAACCAACAACACAAACGCAATCCAATGGCTAAAAGCCGTAACATGCCCCGCAAAATGCATAGCCACCAAAAACCCAATAAGCGGCATACCCGCCTGAAATCCGCCAAAATAAGCACCGACAACAAGGGCTTTCTTCAGCCCCGCCCGTGTTCCGGCCAGCCCAATGCTGACCGCCACCGCAAACGCGTCCATAGAAAGCCCGATTGCCAGTATAAATAATTCTAAGGTTGTCATTTACACAATTTAAAAATTTCAACAACGTCCTGCCACATCAGGCGTTTGAAATTTCCTATGCCGGTCTCTTTGCCAAAGAATTCGCCCGTGGCTTTTTTCGCCATTTCTTCAAAGGCGGATTCGGGGATGTCGAGTTCTGAAAGCGACAGCTTCAGGCCGAGCTTTTTGTAGAATTCTTCTAAGCGGGCGATTGCTTCCAATACAATGGCGTCGGGGTCGCGGAAGCTGCCTTCTACGCCCATTACGTTTACGGCAAATTGTACAAACATGTTTATATTTTCTTTGTAAACGTATTTCATCCACGCAGGCGTAAGGACTGCAAGTCCTGCGCCGTGGGCGATGTCGTTGTACGCGCTCAACTCATGCTCCATGCCGTGGCTCGCCCAGTCCTGCACGCGGCCTATGCCCAGCCAGTTGTTATGCGCGAGGATTCCGCCGAGGCCAATTTCGCTCCATGCGTCGTAGTTTGTGGGGTCTTCGCGGGCGATGAGTGCGTTTTTCATTACGGTTTTAAGGATTGCTTCGCAAAGGCCGTCGGTGATGTCGCAATTTTTAGTATTGGTAAAATACCGCTCAAATATATGCGAAATAATATCGGAAACGCCGTAGCCAAGCTGTGCCGCGGGCAAGTTTGTAAAATATTCAGGATTAACAATGGAAATCGTCGGGCGTATAAGGTCGCTGGAGTAGCCATGCTTGCGGCCTTCTTTTTCGTTTGTGATTACACTGCTCACAGACATCTCACTACCTGCGGCGGGGATGGTTAAAATCGTGGCAACGGGCAGGGCTTGCTTGGCCTGCGCCTTGTCGCTGTAAAAGTCCCACACATCACCATCGTAGCACATGCCCAGGGCTATGGCCTTTGCAGAATCTATCGCGCTGCCGCCGCCTATTGCAAGGATGTAGTCAACGCCTTCTTTTTTGCATAGCTCGATTCCTTCATATACTAGAGAAAGGCGTGGGTTTGGCACTACGCCGCCAAGCTCCACAAAATCTACGCCGGCCACGATTAGGGATTTTTTTGTGTCGTCGTACAGGCCGAGTTTTTTAACCGTTCCGCCGCCGTAGTGCAGAAGCACCTTTTTTGCGTGGGGCTTTAGCAATGCCCCGATTTGGTGCTGCGTACCCTTGCCAAAAATAAGATTGGTGGGGGTTTGAATCTGAAAATTTTGCATGGTCAGCCTCCTGTGGCGCACGCGCAACGTCGAGCTAAAGCTCGACCCTGCTTGTTGCGTCCTTATAATTGTATTTGTCCTGATTCTATACGTCGTATTGTTTCTATGCCGTCCTCTGCCTGAGAAAGCAGGGATTTGTTGCCGTCCTTGTTGGAACGCGCTTTTACAAAGAATGTTTTCGCGCTGGGCAGGTCCTTTATGACAAGCGAAAGCTCACCCATCAGCACACTAAGCTGCTGGATTGCTTCGCCCGTGATGTCTGTCGATTCGAAGGCGGAAAGATATGAGGCATGGGCTTTGCGTGCGGCGTAGTCTTTCATCGCGCCGTCTTTTACGTCATCGTAGAGCCACATGAGACGTAACCATAGTTTTGCCGTGTTCATATGATGATTTTTGTAAAAAAGCGGTGCGCCTTTGAGCGCGAGATAATAGCCTATAAACACAGGATTAATACTGCGGTCCTCGATAAGATTAATTTTGCCGAAGTGTTTTTTGTACCTTGTTATTTGCCCTATGCTTTCTTTAAAGCGGGCGATTATGTGCTGGTTAAACCCTGTTTCCAGCATACTGAAGTAGCATTCCGGGCAAGTGATGATTTCGTAATACGCCGTGTCGATATCCTGATAATGGCTACGGAAATCCTTGTCGCGGTTAAGTAATTTTAAGCGGGTAGTGCGCACGGAGTACGCCTGAAAAGATTTTTCGCAAACGGGGCATTTGAATGTTTTTTTATAAACAAGCTCCGCAGGCTTTGGCGCGGGGGCGAGGTCGTAGACATCGTGGTCTGCGGGGAAGAGGTCTTTTGGCATTTCGATGGTGGTTTTCTTGGGGGGCGGAGGCGCAAAGCCCTCGGGGGGCATGTCTGAAATAAGCCCGGCCGCAGGCGGTGGGGCAGGTGGCGGCGGAGGCGGTGCGACAGGCTGTGGTGTCGGTATCGGCTCTATCGTTGTACCCGGGATTTTTGCACCGCTGATACGCCGGTTTGCTTTATCCAGCCTGTCGCACAGTGTTTGTATGATTGCAAATATCAGTTGTGGCTGGGTTTCCATAAAATTAAAAACGGCCTCGCGTGTTATCACCATCAAAAACACGTCTGTCTCCGCCACTACCGTCGCGGAATGCTCTTTGTCCAAAAAGAGTGCCATTTCTCCAAAAAAGTCGCCCTTTGTCAGTGTTGCTATTTTCTTTTCTTGGGGCATACTTTTGTATACGCCCACTTGCCCTTCTATTATTACGCACATTTCTGTGCTTTTTGGGCCGCCCTCTTGGCTGATTATTTGGCCTGCGGTAAATTTTTTCGCGCTTGCACCGCCTTTGAGCTTGTCCCTGTCAAGGGTTTTTAAAAAATTTGCTTCCACGTTTGTCACAACCTTATAATTTATTTTAATATACTATAACACGATTGAAAAACAAATGTAACAAATTTGTAATTGCAATTGCATAATAAAAATGTTTCAATCCTCTTGTGACAAAGTTTAAGACATTGTCCGAGAAAATGTCCGAGGTGAGTGCCATGCAACGGGAGGCCTTTAATACCCTGCACAAAATGCTGCGCGGTGCAATGATTGCATTCGTGCTGTTTGGCATGTTGTTGTCGCCTGCGGATGTTTTTGCAAATCATACTATTTCAGATTTTATAGAAGATGTTCCGCCTCCGGGTAATTGGGACGGTAATATTTCCCGTAGCTGGAACTCAAATATGCGCACAGAAAGACCACTCACTCGCCGCCAAGACGGTATCAGTATCCAAGGAACCATCCCCGTCGCAGGCTATAGCTTCGATTCTGCGCATATGATAAATGCAGAAATCGAAAGTATCGTAGATTCTTTGATAGCCGAGGCTCGCAGATTGCGCGCACGTGCTATTTCCTTCTCGCATGAATATCACAGCACCGACGAAGTCGCCTCCTTTGTAATTTTCGCAAATGTTATTACCACTTTGCCGCATACTCTTGTGCAAAGCGTTAACTTTAGCGTAAGTGACGGGCGGCTTCTTTCTATGGACGAGGCCACGGGCATGAATATTATCCCGCTTGCCGAGCGTATCCTCTCCGATATCATCCGCAGTAATCCGGAACGCTACTATGCCGCGCTTTCTGCGCCGCTGGCCAGCCAGGCTTTTTATCTTACACACAGCCAACTCGTGATTTTATTTGACGGCTTTCGTCTCTCCACAAGAATGGGAGAGGCCGCAGCAATAGAGCTTTCTCTCAGAAATATAAGGACGGTAGTCCTATCCCAAGGCGAATACCGCCCCGACGGCCCCTACGGTCTTAAAATGATACCCTTGCGCGATGTACTGCATTATCGTCTGGGCTACAACGTAAGATGGTGCTACGACACATCACGTGCCGTGATAAGCCACGGCGGCGTAGATATAATAGAGCTGCGCCCCGGCGACAACGAGTACATTATATTCGGCACACAACGCCGACAGCTCGAAACCGCTCCGGAATCCATCGGCGGCAGTATATACGTACCCATCACCTTTTTTGACGAAATTTTACCCCTCACCACATACACCATAGGCTTTGACAGAAGCATTACCTTTCTCTCGTATTTAGCAAATTAAAATTGATACATTAAAGCACCCCCTCAACAACCATAAGGATGAGTATTCCTGATGGCTGTTGAGGGGGTTTTATTTTTTTGTTTACGTATGAATCAAAAAACCCTTGACTTACCCCTGTAAAGTATTTATACTTCACAAAGGCTTGTCACTTGAGAGGTGTTTTTTTTGGATATAGAGGGCGTGCGGCAGCGCAAGATTTTATTGTACGACTTTTATGAGAGGCTTCTTACGGAGCGGCAGCGGGAGCTTTTTTCTATGCATTTTATGGATGACTGTTCGCTGGCGGAGGTTGGTGAAGTTGCGGGCGTTACGCCGCAGGCTGTGGCGGATTTGCTAAAGCGTGTTTGCAATCGGCTGGAGAAGTACGAGGATTTGCTTGGGCTTGCCGGTAAGGCGCGGGCTATTGAACTCGCACTAGATAAGCTGGAAAACACGCCCACAAACCGCAAGATAATAAAAAAAATAAAAGCATTGGTCGTGTAAAATGGCATTTGAGAATTTAGGTGAAAAGCTTCAAGGCGTTTTTAAAAAGCTGAAGGGCAAGGGAAAGCTTTCCGAGGCGGATGTTAAGGAGGCCATGCGAGAGGTGCGTCTCGCGCTTTTAGAGGCCGACGTTAACTTTCGTGTGGTTAAGGAATTTGTTTCCGGCGTGACGGAAAAGGCCGTGGGCAGCGAGGTTTTGGAGCATCTTCATCCGGGGCAGCAGGTTATTAAGCTTGTTCACGAAGAAATGATTTCGCTTATGGGTTCTACGCAGAGCCAGCTTACTTTTTCTTCCAAGCCGCCTACTGTTTATATGATGGTGGGGTTGCAGGGTGCGGGTAAAACTACAAGCAGCGGCAAGCTCGCCGGGCTTTTGCGAAAGCAAGGCAAACGCCCGCTTCTTATAGCTTGTGACGTTTATCGCCCTGCCGCGATTAAGCAGTTGCAGGTTTTCGTTAGCCCGCATAACATCCCTGTTTTCGAGATGGGCGATAAGGAAAACCCCGTTACAATAGCAAAAAAAGGTCTTGAATTCGCAAGCGAAAACGGGCATGACGTTGTGCTGATTGACACTGCGGGACGGCTTCAAATAGATGAAGAAATGATGGAAGAGCTTGCGCAAATCCGTGCCATTGCAAAACCGCAGGAAATCCTGCTTGTGGTGGACGCAATGACAGGACAGGACGCCGTAAACGTAGCCAAAATATTTGATGAAAAAATCGGACTTGACGGCATTATCGTTTCAAAGCTTGACAGTGACACCCGCGGCGGCGCATCACTTTCCGTAAAAAAAGTGACGGGCAAGCCTATCAAATACGCAAGCATAGGCGAAAAATTCGACGATATAGAAGAATTCCACCCCGACCGCATGGCCTCGCGCATTCTTGGCATGGGTGACGTGCTAACGCTCATCGACAAAGCACAGCAGGCCTTCGACGAAAAAGAAGCCGCCGCGCTCGAAAAAAAATTCCGCGAAAACTCCCTCGACCTTGAAGATTTTCTTTCGCAAATGCAGCAAATCAAAAAGATGGGCAACATCAAGGACTTAATCGGCATGATGCCCGGCGTAAACCAAGCCGCACTGGCCGGCGCAGAAGTAGACGAAAAAGCCATGGTACACATGGAAGCCATCATACAATCCATGACCCCGCAAGAACGCAAAACCCCCGAAATCCTCACAGGCTCGCGCAAACGCCGCATTGCCGCAGGCAGCGGCCGCTCCGTACCCGAGGTTAACCGCCTGCTAAAGCAATTTGAAGAAATGCGCAAAATGCTAAAGGGTCTCACCGGCGGCGGAATGTTCGGCGGCGGCAAAAAGGGCAAAAAAGGACTAATGGGCAAATTAGGGAATCTTCCCTTTTTTCAATAGCCGCATAGCGGCACACATTAAAAAGTCGCGCAAAGCGCGACCCCGCAGGCACAGCCGAGGAAGCGGATGTCGAGCTTTGCTCGACTGGAGCGGCGGGGTTATAGGGGCAGAGCCCCTATTGAAAAGGAGCTTCAAAATGGTAAAAATCAGACTTAAAAGAATGGGCGCGAAAAAAGCCCCCTTCTATCGTATCGTAGTTGCAGACAGCCGCACGCCGCGTGACGGCAAAGTGTTGGCAGAAATCGGCACATACGACCCCACAAAAAAACCTTCCGAAATCCGCGTAGACGCCGACGCCGCAAAAGACTGGATTTCCAAAGGCGCGCAACCCACAGACACTGTCCGCGCACTCCTTAAAAAATCCGGAGTATAAGGGGGGCTATCTATGAAAGAATTACTAATCCTGGTAGCAAAAAACCTGGTAGACCAACCCGAACACGTTAACGTAATCGAAGAAGAAAACGACGGCATAACCACCCTTCGCCTAAAAGTAGCCCCCGACGACATGGGCAAAGTAATAGGCAAGCAAGGCAGAATAGCCCGCGCTATCCGCACACTGGTAAAAGCCGCCGCTATCAATGAAGAAAAGAAGGTTAATGTGGAGATTATTTAATGGGGAAACCTTGGGGCTTTGCCCCAAAAGGGGACGCGTCCCCTTTACCCCTGTTATTAAAAAACTCGCGTATTGCTTTAGTGATTGCGAGTTTTTTTGATGTAGTCTTTTATTATTTCTTGGTGTGTTCTTTCTATTGGCTCGGGCAAATTTTTTATGTTAAACCATTCCAATCTTAGGGATTCGTTATCATTTACAACTACTTCGCCTATGTAGTCGGCGGTGGTGTAGGCTGTGGTTACTACATAGAATTCGTCGCCGTTTTGGGCTTTGCATAGGTAGTTTTCTCCCGAGTATATGCCCAGGAGGGTTAGTTTGCCCAGGGTTAGGCCTGTTTCTTCTTGGACTTCGCGGCGGGCGGTTTGTTCTGTGGATTCGCCCAGTTCCATTAGGCCACCGGGTAAGCCCCATGTTCCGTGGGGGTAGGTGCGTTGTTGGAGCAGAATTTGACCTTTGTCGTTTTGGATAAAGGTTATGCTGCCGTTTAGGATTATTAGTTTGTGGCCTATTATGGAGCGCAGGTCTTCTACATAGGTCATGGTTGCACTTTTGCGCGTAGGTAATCCGCGCCTTCTATAAACCATTTGTGTGGGTGTTTTATCATGTTATTTTCGGTGATGTAGTCCATGTATGCTAGGGAAGCTGCTTCGAGAGAGTGGTTTAGTGCGTTGTTTACGGCGATGTAAAATGGGGGGTCGCCCTTTTGGTCCCATGCCAGCTTGTCCGCGACAAATAGTGCCATGTCGTACTCGGATGGATTGGCTTTTAGCGTGGTGTGGTGGCCTACTGCGGATAAAATACGCTCGTCGGTGACGCCAAAATCCTCCTGTGCGATAACTGCCGATATCCGCTGGTGTAATAGGAATGGGTATGCTTTTTCGGCGGCGTCTATGTACAGGTTATTTTTGAGTGCGTATTCCATCATTTCCGCAGGGGATATTACCGCGCTTATGTCGTGCAGGTATCCGCTTATTTCGCATATATGTGCGTCCAGACTGTATTGAGCGGCGATTTTTATGTTCATTTCTGCTACGGCTTTTACGTGGTGTACGGTTTTTTCTTTGTTTTTTGCCGTGAGGAGAGAATGCACGTCTGCCTTTATGTCACCTATGTAACTAAATTCAATCATATGCGCTCCTCGCTACGGGTAAAACTGCTGTGTTGCGGGGATGTCATTCCAGATGAAGCCGCTTGCGCGGTAAAATTCCCTTTCTACGACACCATCATCGAAGTGGATATCTATTACAAAAACTTGCCCGACTTCTACATTCATAGGGAACTGGTCGTGGGGCAGGACATTTTGCACGGCGGGGATATCGGAAAAATGCTCGTAGGCGTTTTCCAGCCGCCAAAATTCGCGGCCTGTGATATTGCGACCCATCATATTGCGAAACCTTATGCCATCATTGCCAAAGTACGAGGCTTGGAAGTCCACGCCGTTTACGGTTATCGTGTCTATGCGGTATGGCTCGTGCATTTCGGCGTAGCTTGTCATATCGAAGGTTTGCAAAGCGTCGCCGTAGCGGTCGCGCAATACGGTTGCCATTGTCGGGACACCACGCTGCCCGCCAAAATCGCCAAAGGCGACATGAGCCATGCCGTGGATTGCCATTACATCTTGGTCTTTTAGCGCGTCAAACTCGCGTATAAAATTTTGCGGCTTGTAGTACGCACGTATGGCGTGGTTACCTTCGCGCCTAAAGCGGCGGTATTGGGCTATGTTTTCTTGCGCAAGGCGATAAAGCTCTGTATCTTGCAGATTGTTTTCGGTTAGATGTTGAAGAAAGCGTTGGCCTGTGCTGTCGCTTTGGTGGCCTACGTCTGTGCCATGGAAAATAGTCTCCGGGAAGTCACGCTTTATTGTTCTGTAGAAAACTAATGTATGCGGGTTATGTGCGGGGCTTCCGCGCCAATCCTCGAAAAGCTCATACAAAATCGTGTCGTCATCGGCGGCCATCCACATATTTAAAAATTGAGCCCCAAAATATGAATTTTCGAGAAAAAGATGGCGCATTCCGTAGTTATTGTAAAAATCGCCCCATATTTCCAGTTGCCTGTCCATGGTGGGGATACTCCCGTGATTTTCGCCGTACAAGAAAATACGCCCGGTGGAAGGGGGCTGCTCATGGGCTTCTCTGTTATTATTTATTTCGCTGCCACACGCGGTGATTAACATGGCCATAAGAACTATTAGTTTTTTCATGTCAACAACATCCTATCCGACGTCATTTCCTCCCCGCTGGCCGTCTCAAACATTTTTAGCAGGTCTTGTACTGTTAGGTTTGCCTTCTCCTCGCCTTTTACGTCGAGGATTATGTTGCCTTCGTACATCATCATAAGGCGGTTGCCGTTTTTTAGGGCGTCGCGCATGTTGTGAGTTACCATCATTGTGGTTAGGTTGTATTTGTTTACTATTTTGTTTGTTAACTCCAGCACCTTTTTTGCGGTTTTTGGGTCGAGCGCGGCGGTATGCTCGTCGAGAAGCAGCACCTTAGGCTCCTTTAGGGTAGCCATAAGGAGGGAGAGGGCTTGGCGTTGGCCGCCGGATAACAGGCCTACTTTGTCGCTTAGGCGGTTTTCCAATCCAAGGTCTAGGGTGGCGAGGCGTTCTTTGTAAAATTTGCGTTCTTTGTTATTTATGTGCCAGCGCAGGCCTCGGGTTTTTCCGCGGCGATAGGCCAGTGCCAAATTTTCCTCGATACTCATGTCTGTGGCTGTACCCCTGCGTGGGTCTTGGAATACGCGGCCAAGGTACTGTGCGCGTTTGTATTCCGGCATGTGCGTGATGTTTACGCCGTCCACGCTTACCGCACCTTTATCGGGGAAAAGCGTCCCTGCCGTGATATTCAAAAGTGTGCTTTTGCCCGCGCCGTTTCCGCCGATTACGGTTACATAATCTCCGCGCTCCAAGTTAAGAGAAACACCGTTTAGAGCATGTTTTTCTATCGGGGTACCGGGGTCGAAGGTTAGATGTATATTCTCAATATTGAGCATTATGATTCCCCCTTTTTGGCGAAAATTTTACTGCATTTTTCGCGGATTAGCGGCATACATAGCGCGATGGTTACGATTACTGCTGTGATTAGGCGGAGGTCTGTGGGGCGCATAAAATCTACGCTTAGTGCAAGCGCGATGATTAGGCGGTAGATTATCGAGCCGATTACGATGGCAATTAAACTCGTCCAAAACATCCTCGGGCGGAAGAGGACTTCCGCGATAATTACGGAAGCCAGCCCAACGACGATTGTGCCGATTCCCATATCCACGGAGGCGAAGCCCTGCTGCTGCGCCCAAAGTGCGCCCGCGAGTGCAACGAGACCGTTGGAGAGCATTAGGCAGGCGATAATCATTACATCGGTGTTGATTCCCTGTGCGCGTACCATTTGCTGATTATTGCCCGTGGCACGAATTGCGCTGCCAAATTCCGTTCCCATAAAGCAGTACAACAGCGCACCGGCCACTATTACAATCACAAGGCTAAGCAAAATAATCGCATTAGCCCGCGAAAGCCCAGCGTCCGTCAAAAAGGTAAACACGGACACCACGCGCTGCGGGCCATGTGGCAAAAGCGGCACGTTGGAAGCCCCCATAATCCTAATTACCACAGAATAAGAGGCAACCATAGTCAAAATACCCGCTAAGATACCGGGGATTTTTAGCTTAGTATGTAAAACCCCGGAAACAAGCCCGGCAAAGCAGCCGACGACCATAGCAAACGCGGTAGCGAGGAAGGGATTAACCCCGCCGGAAACCAACCGCGCCGCCATGCCCGCACCCAAAATAACCGACCCCTCGACAGAGAGGTCGGGCATTTTAAGGATACGAAAGCTCAAAAAAACTCCAATCGCCATAAGCGAAAAAATTAACCCGAGCGAAACCGCCCCTTGGATAATAAGCATAACTTACTCCTCCGGAAACCAGACGTAATCAGCAAAACGGGCGGGGATGGCAAGCCCCATTTCTTGCGCCATAAAGCCGTTAACGATGTATTCCAGCGACAAGTCCTTACCAAATACAATCGGCATGGTGGCGGGGTTTGCGCCGTTTATCAAAATTTCCCGAGCCATGCGCCCGCTTTGGAATCCAAGCTCAAAGTAGTCTATGCTAAGCGTGGCAACGCCGCCGCCCATTACCATTTGGTTTTCTCCGGGGAATACGGGGACGCCCGAGTCTATTGCTACTTGGCCGACAATAGGCATTGCGTCGGCGTGAGTGTTGTCGGTAGGTAGCCAAATGGCGTCTACGCGGCTTGCGAGGGATAGAATGCTTTGTTGTACTTCCGCAATGGCGGTGATGGAGCTTGTTACAACCTCCAGGCCCAAGGAACGCGCATGTGCGGCAGCCAGTTCTGCTTGATAAACCGCGTTTGTTTCACTGGAAGTGTAAGAAATGCCCAAGGTTTGCAGATGAGGAACAAACTCGAATATCATTTCTATCTGCGCCTCTATTGGATTCATGTCGGACGCGCCTGTTACGTTTGTGCCGGGGGCAGCGTTACTGTTTACCACACCCGCCGCCTCGTAGGATGTGATTGCCGAGCCTACGATGGGAATGGTATCCGTAGCACCAAACATGGTTTGCACACTTGGCGTAGCCACAGCCAGCACAAGGTCCACATTGTTGCTGACAAATCTGTCGGCAATGCTGGACAAAACCGTACGGTCACCCAAGGCGTTTTGTATATCGAACTCCGCCTCGATTCCATAATGCTCAAACGCCGCAAGAAAGCCCGCCTGCGCCGCTTCCAATGCAGGATGCTCCATCACTTGGATAATGCCTATCTGAAAGACATCATCATCACTCCCACATGCGGTAAAAACAAGTACCGCCGCGAGCAAAAACATAAGTACATACTTCATCTTTTTCATAATTATAATTCCTCTCTCTATGAATAAAAATACAATCACAAAGTAAAGTATACTTGCTGGGAATTGCCACGTCAACATTTGGTTAAATTTATAAGGAAGTATAGTGACCTTGTTATCGACATATACTTTAGAAAACAAGCTAAAGGATGACTATCAAGTGCCAAAAATAAAAAATTTTTTTAATATCTTTAAAAATCTACATTTTATGTGTTATACTAGGGACAAGCATAGAAAGGGGGCGATTTCCATGGAAACAACTGCCAAATTTGATGAAATTACTAGAGCTTCTCATTTATTAAATTATTTAAAAGTAAAATCCTTTCCCATCAATGTTGATGAGATATGCGAGTCTTTGGGCATTTCAATTAATCCCTCTGACTTCCGCGAGATAGAGGCAACGCATCAACATAAGATATCAGGAGCTCTAATTACCTCAAAAGACAGCAACGATATTTTTGTAAATGAAAGTGACCCTCCCGTTAGGCGACGCTTTACTATTGCACACGAATTAGGGCATTATTTTCTGCACCACAAGAGAGATGGAGAAAATGAGATAACAACTGTTAGCTTTAGAGGAAAAAGTAACCGTGAAGAACGTGAAGCAGATTTATTTGCCGCTGAGTTACTGATGCCCGAAAGTATGGTAAGAGAACGTCACTCTAAAATGTCACTTCCACTACTTTGGGTTTTGGCAGATAATTTCAATGTATCTCGTATTGCTATGCGCAAAAGACTTAATGCACTGGGGCTTAGGTATATAGAGTTATGAAAAATGATACCAAACTAAAAAAAATTGAAGACGCTGTAATGTCCAGTATTACAAATATATTTGAGGACATTCAAGATGACGATACCGAATTTGAACATGACAAAGCTCGTGCGATTGAAAGGGATGAACTTCATCTGGAGATGCTTTCATTTGTACTTGAAAGTTCAAAAAAAGTTGTAGATGCTATTGAAAATAGCGAGGCAAACAAAACAAAATGGAGAACAAGGCTTATGTATAGTCTAATAGGGCTACTTTTCATAAGCTTTGTTTTTATTTGCATAATGGTTGTTCTCCATTCACGAAATATTGTCCAATTATCATTAGGCCTCATTGTTGGGCTATTTGGAACACTGGTAACACAAGTCGTCTCGTTGCTTGTGTTGTTTGTCCGCTTCGTAAATGATGTGCATTACTTAAAAATGTATAAAACTATAACTTATAAACTGTTAGATTACTTACCGCAGAGTAGCACCTCTGCACATGAAACACCTTCCAAAAAACAAAATACGATATAAATAGCAACTATTTTATTCTCAACTTGAAATCACAGCATACGCCACAGCGTCCGTAGACGTGTGGGATATGCTGATATGGATTTTACAGCGGCGTGGGGCTGATTTTTTTGCGTGTTTATGTAAAACGGCGTAGGGCTTGCCGTTTTTTTTGTGTAAAATTTCTATGTCACGGGGGAGAAAGCCCGCGAAGCCTGTGCCGAGGGCTTTGGCGACGGCTTCTTTTGCGGCGAAAATGCCTGCTATGGATTGGGCTTTTTTGCCTGCGAGGTATTCCCGCTCGCGGTCGGTGAATATTTTCAGCATAAAGGGGGAAGCCATGTCATCGGCGTATTTTTCGAAGCGGTCTATTTTTACTATGTCCACGCCTATGCCGCGTATCATGGACGATATCCCATTTCTACGAGTGCGCGGTACACCTTTGATATGGGTAAACCGACAACCGTGTAAAAGTCACCCTCCACGCGGTCTACGAGGATTGCGCCGCGTTCTTGTACGCCGTACGCACCTGCTTTGTCCATTGGCTCGCCTGTGGCGATATATGCGAGGATTTCTTCGTCGGTCAGCGGGTGAAAGTAGACGTGAGTTGCGTCTGCAAAAACACGTTCTTCGCCGTCTTTTATTAACGCTACGCCTGTGTAAACCGTATGCTTTTTGCCCGACAATTTTTTTAGCATAGTGAACGCCTCAGCCTCGTCGCGGGGCTTGCCCAAAACTTGACCGTTTGCGTATACAAGAGTGTCTGCGCCGATAACGACGGAATCGGCAGGGGCTGCCACAGCGCGGGCTTTTCGCAGAGCCAGTCCCGTCACTTGGTACTCGGGGTCGCCGGAAATTGTTTCGTCCGCATTAGTGACGATTATTTCAAAAGAAATACCCGCAAGCTGCATTAACTGCCGCCTGCGGGGTGAGCCTGAAGCTAATATAATTTTCACGGTTAATCTCCTCTAATCGCGGCCAGCGCACTAAGGCGAGTGGCGTGCCATGCGGGATAGTAGCCGCTTAAAAGGCCAATGCCGCCCGCTACAGCCAATGCCAAGCCACATAACCACGGGGTTATCAAGGAGACTGCGCCGCCGCCTTCGTTTGCCATGATGGGTGCGCCCATGTTTAGGTTATTTAAAAATTCGATATCGAAGTTATTCATGGCGTAGGACATGCCGAGTGCCAGCACAATCCCCAATACACCACCGAGTACGCCGATTACCATGGATTCCAGCAAAAACAGCTTACGCACGTCGGAGATAGACGCGCCGATTACCTTCATAACGCCGATTTCGCGGGTGCGCTCGGTTACTGACGTTATCATTGTATTTGCAATATTAATCGCCGCGATTACCAACGAAACGGCAGCAATAGCCGCAAGCAATGTCTCCATACCACGCTGCATTTCGCGCTGCTGGTTAATCCAGTCACCGGGAAACCATACCTGATAGCCCATCTCTTGGATGATTTCGGCAACACGAGCGGTATCGTCCATGCTTGCCGTGCGCACACGTACGTCTTGATAGGTTTGGCGCGGGCCGCCTGTGATTGCACTAAATGTCGGGCTCCACTCATCCTCCTCACGCTGGCGACGACGGGTTTCGTCTTGCAGTTGGTTTAGGTGCTGGAGCGTCTCGATATCCATAAAAATTTGCGTTCCCCCACCCCACCTAAGTTCAATCTCGGGTGGTTGGATTACGCCCACGATGTTTATTTCAAAAGAACGCACCGGCGCGAAGTCCTCTTCCAAATCCAAGCCGAAGTCTTCTTCTATCATGCCGCCACCCCAGCCCCAGTCGCGAGTGTTCCAAAACTGCGAATCATCGTAGTAAATACGAATGGAATCATTATGAATATCCACAAGGGTCTCCACGTCATCACTCATATCCCACTGGCGCGGGCTGTTCCAAACAGTGCGGTCGCTTGCGTCAAAAAAACCACGCTCACTGCGCACACTAAAAACCGCCTCAAACTCGCCGCCCTCCTGCAAAAATCGCCCATACCCAAGGTTATACCCCATAAGCCCCAAAGCCTCCGGCTTAACCCCGGTAACGGTAGTAACCATGGTATAAGGCCCGCTGCGAAACATCAAATGCTCGGTCATCAAAGGCGTAGCGGCACGCACGCCCGGTATGCGAGTAAAACGCTCCACAGACTCATCGGTGATATCACGCTGGGTCATCTCCACCATGCCGCCGTCCGGCGACCACATAGTGCCGCCCCACTGCGGAAACACCTGTATCTCCGTCATATTAAGGTTCATATCCTCAATCATCTGGGCAAACTGCGCGTCTGTAGCAAGCCCCAGCGATATCATTATGATAATCGAGCCTGTACCAATCATAACACCAAGCAGCGTAAGAAAGGTACGAAGCTTTCTTTTAATAAGATTGCGGAAGCACATTGACAATGTATCAATCGCTCTCAAATATATCTCCCCTTTCCGCGCCGTAGATGTTTTTGATAAAAGCGCACCGGCCCTTTATTCATAAGGGTTGGCCTGCTTAATCCAAAAACATCTATCTGACAAAAAATGTTAATCTTCGTCATCAAAATCATCAAAGTTAATCCGCGAGCGGCGTTTGTTTCGGATTACGAGTGCTGCCGCGCCGCAGATTACGCCAATACCTGCAAAGGTTAGGATAATGGCCACCCAGTCGATTGCGGTGTCGGGTTCTACGCCCATCATTGCGGCGTTTAGCTCGTTAAATTCGCCCATAAATTCTTCTTCCCACCAGTCGGGAGCAATAGGGCGGGTGTAGATGTTGCGGAAGAAACGAACGACAAAGTTAGGCTCGTCCGGTTCTTCCATGCCAAAGTGCATTCCGCCGTCTCCGGGGAAGGGTCTGCCGGGCATTACCATCCCGCCTCCGCCAAAACCATCATCCCACGCATAAGGCCAGTCGCCTCCGCCAAAGTCCCAGCCTTCGTCTACCATTAGGGAGAAGGCGTGACGGAGTTCTATTGTTTCGCCGGTGTTGTCCGCGCCGGATACTATAAAGTAACCGCGCTGCATTCCTGCTTCGAAGGGGGTAAAGCGGCCTTCGAAGTTGGTGAAGCGTTGTGCGTTGATGGGAGTGATAAACATGCCGTCTTCGCCGCCCGCTTCCGCTGTATCGAATGGGCCTTCCAAGCGGACGCGCATGTTGCTTAGGTTAACGCGGCCGTTGTTAATTATACGGAAGGAAAACCATACGGAGCTGCCTACCGAGGTGTGGTCGGGGATATTAACCTCAGCAAGCTCCAGGCTCATTACCTGCGCTACTTGGAAGGCAATCAACACATCGTCGTTTTGCGTCGGGAATGTGCCGTTTGGACATTGATAGTTATATGAAATCTCAAGATTGTGAGTGCCGGGGGTTGCGTCGGCGGATGTGGAGAAGCGCAGGTTTTTTGTGACTTCGCCGCGTGGCGGAATGGATTCTATAAAGAGAGTGTTGCTACCGCCGATTGGCGTTAGCCCCGCAAAGTGGATTTGCTGTCCTTGTTGACCTCCGACATTTGTGGCACGTTGCTCTTCCAAACGAATGCGCATGTTGTTAATCGAACGCGTTGCGTTTGTATTTCGGAAGGTGATTGTCATTTCAAATTCCTCACCTGCGCGGGGCGTGGCGGGGTAGATGGAATGCTCGGATACGATTACTATGGGGATTTGTGTATGGGTTTCGTCGTCGTCATCGTCGGGGTTGTATACGTTAAACCATGCGTATATGGGAACAGTATCGCTTTCGCCCGTGCGCCCAAGCTGAAACGCCGCGTCGAAGCGGATGGTATAGCTTTGTGTACGAGCAGCGGATTCCGGCCTAAAATTGAATACCACTTGGCGGCTTTCGCCGGATGCAAGGCTCGGTATGGTTTGTACAACGCCGCCGGCCGCAGGTGCTATACCTGTGGGTGGGGTGGCAGTTACACGGATATTTCTGGCTTCTACTTCGCCACTATTGTATAGGTAGAAGGCGATACGTGCGTTTTGGTCTACGCGCACTACGCCTGTGGGTGATTGCATTCCGCGGACTTCCAAGTCGGGGCGGTTGTCGTCCTCGTCGGGAGCTTCTACGTTTACAATGAAGGGAATGGTGACGGCAGGGATGGTGTCACCGCTTTCGTCGTTGGACGTGATTACAAAGTTAATCGGAAACGCACCCGTACCCGCGTCGCGGTCTACACGGAAAACGAAGCTTAACATGCTCGAATACCCCGCCGCCATTGTATCAAATGCGGCGCGGTTTAGACTGTCGGGGCTTTCGATAAAAACGATATGCTCGGGCAACATGTTGTTTGGCGTGTTTACTTGTACGTCGCGGGCTGTGGCTGTGCCAAGGTTTTGTATGTTGGCACTTACCGTAAAGGTTTGCCCGGGCGCAAGTGTACCTGTGTGCATATTTTGGAAATTAGCAAGGCGAACATTAGGTGTGCCTGTAATGCCACCTATACGCACATTTATTCTGCTTTCGGAATTTTGTGGGCGGCGTTGGTTGTCTTGGAAGAAGTGGTTTAGCGTAATATGATAATTGTCGGGAGAAGCGTTTTCGTTTACGGTGATTCTCATTGTCATGCTGCGCTGCTGGTTTGCATTTACCCTTGCTATGCTGTTTGTGTTGTCTATGAATTCCACAACAAACGGACTGCCCGCCGACGGCGTGGCTGTTGTAAATAAGCTCTGCAACACATGCGTACCTACATTACGCAGCGTTATTGTAATATCCTGCGTTTCGCCCGCTTCCAGCGTAATGTTTTGCGGCGTTACCAACGCAACACGGGGTGCGCCGAGGGCGTCTGCCTCTTGGCGGGCTTGCTCATATGCAAGCTCTGCATTTAGCTCGTTAAGCTGGTTCCTTAAACGTACTGTGTTTTCGTGCCCTCCGCCATATATCATCTCGGCATCGCTAATACTGCTTGTTACGCGGGCAATTTCTCTTTGCAGATTGGCTATGCGTTCTGCGGCAGTGTTAGCCAGTAACGGCGTTGCCGTCGTCAGTAGCAGTATCATCGCAAGTAACAGTGATATCGTCGTTTTTAGTCTCATTTTCATTTTCTAAATTCCTCTCTTCTTCGCTTGGACCTCTGCCGAGGCCTTCTACTATACTTTCTATATTTCCGTCGCGTACGCGTATTATTTGGTCGGCGTACTGCGAAATCTCCGTGTCGTGGGTGACTATGATTAGCGTTTGCTCGCGCTCGCGTGCCATGTTTGTAATCATGTCCATCATCTCGTAGGTGGTGCGCGTGTCTAGGTTGCCCGTAGGCTCATCCGCAAAAATAACCTGCGGCTCGTTTACAAATGCCCGCGCCAACGATACCCTCTGCTGCTGCCCACCCGACAGCTCGTGGGGCTTGTGCCGCCATCGGTTGCCGAGGCCTACGGCCTTTAGCATTTTTCGCGCTGCGGCGATACGTTTTCGCTTGGGCATTCTGCGAAAGATTAGCGGCAGGGTGACATTTTCCAGCGCGGTAAGCGTGGGCAGCAAATTATACGATTGGAAAACAAACCCAATATACCCTTGGCGATACAGCGTAAGCTGCTTTTCGCTAAGGGTTTCCAGTCCTTTGCCTCTAAATTTTATACTTCCCGATGTAGGTTTTTCTAGCCCTGCCAAAAGATTCAAAAGCGTGGACTTGCCGGAGCCGCTTGTACCCAAAAGGCAGTAAATTTTGCCTCTTTCGAAGGTTAAACTTACATCCTCCAACGCGACTACTTTTTCCGTCCCCATTCTGTATACCTTTCGTACATTTGTCAGCTCAAAAAGAATACTCAGTCCCGTCACCTCTTTCGTAAAAAAATAATTGTACATATATATAAACGGTTAATACATGGGTTTTGTGCCGTAAAATGCGGAAATGTAATGAAATTGTAATAAAAAACGCGGCACAAACCGCGTGTATTATATCATGTGGTACAGTTTTGTCAAATGGGGGGACTTGCTCTGGAATATGTAGCGGTTTAGCCTTGGCGTTAACGATGTCTCGTGCGCCTCCTACTTTATCGTACGCGGCCATCACGGGGAAATCTTTCTCCGGCAGTGCATGAAAATCCTCCGAAAGAATTCCCCGCGCCGGCCTACATGGAGTAGACGACAACCCCTTTGGAGGGCTAAACCGCTACATATTCCGCAGGCTAGTAAAATAATGGAGAGTGTATTCGGGCGGGGGTGGTTTGCTTGCGTTACTTTTCCGGTATAGGTGTTTCTGGCAGAAACTTGATAGCCCGCATAATTACTAGTGCGGCAAGGAATAAAAACTACTGTCCAATTTACCACTATACCCTCCCCCTGAATGCTATTCAACTATCACTTTGAATTTTTTAACCACAGGCTCTAAAAGCTCCTCACATATCAAAGAGGCTTCAATTTCAAACTCACCCCTCGCGACTGTAACAATATAGAAGTCATGGCTATCTACAGTATGAGTATGCATCAATTTTTCGTTTTCATAACAAAGGTAATCCGTCCCATTTATATAATAGTCACGATTAAAGTTAACATTTATGTTTTTTGCTAAATATGATGGATGTTCATATAACGCTCTCGGTTGACGTTTTGTTATTTCTAATGATGGAACAATTAATTCCCTTGTTATATTACTTTTCCTATTCTTACTCAAAGGATTAGATGGCAATTTCAATGACGCAGGCTCTTCAATATCCTGAATATCATAATCATTGTAAACTAATATTTCTGATGGAAATGAAAATGACACCACTATATTGTTTGCCGAAATATTTCCAGTGTTTTTCACTCTAACGCATAATTTATGCTTGTTTTTTGTCATATTTACATATCTAACCCTTTTGGCGTTATACATATCAAACTCCTCTTGTGAAGGCAATTTTGAACTGTATTTTTCGATTTCTTCAGTCAATTGCTTTCTATAATCAATAGTACCAACGCTCTCAAGTGTTTTTGCTATATCTATAGTTATCGACTTTTCAACACCATCTTTTTCTGTAAATAGTTTGTCAAAAACTTCAAATAACGTTACATCCTCCATACCGGCATTGTTATTGATATAGTTTTCTGCGGCACTTATATCTTGCGCCTCTAAGTTGTCAATAAAATCCCGCGTTATATCCTCTTGAGATAATATTATCCGAACGGCTAAATCAGAAGCTTCGCAAAATGTAAAACACAATCCACTTTCACTTTCCAAATTAAAATCAAGAAGTGGCTTTCGCGTTTCGTGAGCCTCTATCAACTTACGCAACTCGCGATTTTCTTTCGACAATGTCGCTAACTCTTGCGCCTGTGCAAGAGGGTCGAAATCAGCCGGAATCCATCCATTCCTTGGGTGTGTATAAAAAGCGTTATAAAGCGACGTCGAAAGCATAGTTGTGAGTTCATCTTTTGTTTTCCAAAATTGTGCCATTTTATTTTTTGCTTTATCACGGAAAGATTTTAACTTTTCTATTTTCTCGGCATCTGCTTCGCGCTGTTCTATCGTCGAGGGGACACTTTCATCTTTAATAAATGTCAGTACCGGGATTTTTTTGCTGATAGCATAGTCATACTCTTTTTCAGTGTAGCCAATTCCATCATCTGTCATTGATCCATATTTTAACCCCAAAATTACAACATAATAATCGGATGTATCAATAGTCCGCTCAATAACAGCCCATTGCTCATCGTCACCAGCGTTAAACATCTCCATGCCGATTGGTATATGATTAAGGCTCAGGATTGTTTTTATGGTAGCTTCGCGCTCTTCTTTTAAATCTTCAAAGGTAGAACTAATGAATATTTGATATTTCTTGTTAGTCATGGATTTTCCTCCTGAGTAATGTCGTCTCCATGGACAAGGGGTGATGATTATTTGCTTGCGTTACTTTTCCGGTATAGATGTTTTGGCTAAAACCTCCCCAGGCCGCATAAATACTGTTATGCGAGCAAATATTTGTCCAGCGCGTTTGGGTCTTGCTCCAGGACTTGAAAGATTCTTCTTGCCGTTCCTGTTGGCTTGTTTGTGCCTGCTTCCCATGCCTGTACTGTTTTTAGCGATACACCCAAGAACTCCCCAAAAAAGGATTGTGAGTATTGGTTTTTTTCGCGTATCGCTTTTATCTCGTGGGGTTGGTAGTCTTTTGTCGGTGATACGGGCGTGTAATATCTTGTACGCTTTCGTAGGTGGTCTGTGCCTTTTTCTGCGATTTCCCTTAATTCGGATAATGTTTCTTCATGCACATTTCTCATTTTTTCCTCAATCCCTTCAAGATTATGTTTATTAGCGTCTTGTACTCTTGCTTTTGTTTGTCGGTAAGTGTATCTTGTTCGCTTTTGCTGTAGACGTTCATCAAAACCACTTGCTCATACGACATAAAGTCAACATAATCCTCCTGCACCCTGTATAACATCACCAACAGCAGGGTTATCCAGGATTATTTTTTCAAGGGCTTCAAGGTCGGATGATTTAAGCCCCAGCTTACTCCAATTCTTATCAAATGCTTCAAAATATATAAATTCTCGTCCAAGCTTCATTATCTCACCTGATTGATATTATATGCCTATTATATAGGCATTGCAACCTCTTTAAACACTCCCCAGCCCCCGTACATACCGCAAGTAAAGGAAAACATATTTATGCCTCAGGCTTTGCAGTAAGCGTAGCATGTCCCCATGTGCCTCCTGCATGATGTCGGCTTCGGTTTGTGTGATTTTTGCGGGGGAGTATTTCGCTTTGTAGTAGAGGGCTATGATATCGCGCAGAAAGATTGTATCGCTGCGGAAGGCGAAGCGTTTGCCCATGTGTTCTGCGTATGCTTTTTCGGTTTCGTTGGGGTTTAGGGGCATTGTGTGGTAGGTTACTATGTCCATGAGGGCGCGGAAGTAGGCCTTCACCTGCTCGCCGGGGGCTTGGTTTTTAACACGCCATTGGTTGTATTTTACTCGCCAGCGTAAGGCCAGCACCGTGATTATTAACATTGCAAAAACGACGGCCGCCAGTGTGGATACGGCTACGTGTTGTGGGGTAGGCTCGTATGCTTGTGTCGGTGACGCTGCGGGGGTGTACGGGCGTGCTCCAAAAAAGCCCTGCATTTGTTCCTGCTCGATTTCCCATTCGCTCATCATGGAGTACATTCTGTCAAAGAAGCCGGTATCCGTAATCGTTGGGCTTATCGCGCCCTGTGGCGGAAGCGGGACATACGGATTCATCAAGAATGCGTAGGTTGGGGTGGCTTCTATTATTTTCCAGCCGAAGCCTTCGAGGTATACCTCCACCCATGCGTGTGCCATGCGGTTTGTGACGGTAACAGGCTCGCCCGGCACGGGTGACGGCGGGATAACAAAGCCCTCCACGTAGCGCGAAGGCACACCCGCAATCCGCGCCATCACAGCCATGGCACTGGCGAAATACGTACAATATCCCTCCTGCCCTTCGAACAGGAAGAAATCCACAAAGCAAACCCCACGCGGCACAGGCACGGGATTAAGAGTATACGGAAACTGCAACAGAAAATCCCGAATAGCCATCACCCGCGCAAAGTCGTTATCTAGGCCGTATACGATTTCCCGGGTAATGTCGTAAACTCGCTGCGGCGTGACGGCGGGAACTTGCATAAAATGCTCCCGCACCTGCCGCGAATACTCCGCCAAAATCTCCGCAGAAAAAGTATCCAACAAGCGCATAAATTGTTCCGCGTCGGGCAGGTATCTTATGCCGGGGCTAAACCTGTCCGCCCCATCGAAATACATACCTAAAATTTCTGCAAAGCCTGCTACGTCCATTGTCTGGGGCAAATCCACAACAGGGTGCGCAACAGGAAACCTTGCCGTAACCGACGTTGTCGCAACCGACCTTGTCGTATCCGACGAACTACCCACCTCAACTTGGATTGACATAGCCCTCCCCCCGACATCAACCTCAATGTCTGCGACGCTACCCCCCACCATGTATATCTCCTCTTCAGGCCTAAAGTCACGCCACGCAGCGACAACACCCCTGTCACGCACCACCCCGGTCGGCATGTTATTACCCATCGCAGGCAACTGCGGCCGCTCGGTGGCACGGCGTTCGTAAACGCCCGCATTTGTCCCACGCAAAATATCGTCTATAAAAGAGAAGCTTGTATCCACATTCAAAAATCGCACATGATATCCCGCACCCCGCGACATAAAGCCGGGGGTCTGCATATTACCCGTAGGCAGTATTTGCACATAAGGCGCGTAATCATAAGAAGCCTCCGCAAACCAAAGCTCCACGGCACGCGGCGGCAAAAACACCGTACCCGTGCGGTTTTGCCCTTGCGCCACACTCATCACCTCAAAGGGCATGTAAGTATGCCAGTATCGGCTTCTCTGAATCATCGCCTGCTCAAGCCCCCAGTTTTCGCGTTCCAAAATAGTAACAAAATGCGAAGCCGCAGGCGAAAGCAGCTCAAAAGGCGGCAAGTACCCGCCGACAGATTCCTCCAACCACTCGGGCGGCATAAAAGCCGTAACGGTTTCGTACTGCATCACCCCGATAACAGAAAACATCCGCGACGACAACCGCCGCAAATCCTCCACAGGCAACTCGTTATCATGCCAAACAACATGCAAATTAACAGCCGCACTAACATCCATATGAGTAGCCCCACGCACAAGCGCGGCGGCGGTCTCCAGCATTTCGAAATGCGCGGGAGAAAGCCCATGGGTATAAACATCACCATCACGCAAGGTCTGTATCCACCTATCCCCCGTATAAGTGTTACTCGTAGCCCCCGCCAAATAAGTCCGCCCCGGCGCAAGCACACTCATCACACTCCGATTATTAGGCGTAACAGGCCCCCCAAGCCGCCCCCCCGCGCCGCTAAACCCCGTAGTCTGAAACCTAAAATGCGTAGGATTAAACAGTTCGTAAACAAAATCGCTAAAAGCGTCCACCCCGGCAGGATTAACATACCGCCGCACAAACATCTCATGCTCCTGCGGAATCCGCACATTAGCCAACAAAACCACCGCAATACAAACAGGCGCGGCAGTAAGCCCAACCACCACCGACCGCGTAGTCTTGCGCACCAAAATCAAGCAAAACGCCACAAGAAAAAACAAAAACGCCGTCTCGTCCCGATTAAAGCCCGGAATCCAAGTAAAAATAAAAGCCGCAGCCCCACCCACAAACAGCAAATAAAAATTAAAAAAATGCAGCATAAAAACAACCACAGCAAACCCCAGCAAAAGCCCCAAAAGCCAAACAACCATAAGCCCAAGTTCCCGCTGATAAGCAATTTGCCCGGTAATCATTAAAAACATCTCATACAAATAAGGGTACTGCTCCGAAAAGCTCTCAAACGTAAAAAAAACATAAGCCGCAACAAGCATAACAATCCCCGCAACCAAAAGCCGCGTAAAAACATTAAAAAGAATCAGCATAAAAAACGTAATCCCAATAAGCCCAATCAAAAACAAATCCCACTGCTCCACCCGAATAAAAGTAGACCCAATAATAGCCCGCAAAATAGCATACAAATAAACCCCACCCACAGTAAGGCAAAATAAATAATCCAAAAGTCCTTTTTTCTTTTTTGCAGTCTCGCTCATGGTAAAGTAAACCCCCAACGTCAAAATTTTGGTCAACCTTTTTTAAAAGGTTGCGGGTGTGGGCGGAGCCCACGGTCTTAAAAAACAAGGCATGTTCCCGCTAGCAAGTGCCTCATATATCTTCTCAGATTCTTCGGAAGGGATGGGTTGCTGAAAATACATGACTGCGATGTAGTGGCCGTTGTTTGTGCCGCTTATTATTTTTTCGTAGAGTGGCGCGGTGAGGTTTGTGGTTATAATTACGGCGTTTACAAAGCCTGTGGCTTCGTTTAGCTCGTGGGCGAGTGTGGAGTGACAGTCTGTGGACGAGAATTGGAGGCGTGCGGCGTTTTGGTATATGACGTCGAAGTCGGCGGGTGATTTGGCAGCGACTTTTTGGCCTGCGGTGAGGAAGTCCACGGGCATATTTTTGTTTATGCAAAATTTTGCGATGGATATGGCGTTTTCTACGAGGGCGTCTTCGAGGGCGTAGGCTTCGCGTGGGTCGAGGTTTAGGCGGGTGCTGTCCAGGATTATGGATACGAGGTTTAGGGCGTTGGACGAGAAGTTTTTGACAAGCCACTCGTTGCGTTTGGCAGTGAGCTTCCAGTGTACGCGCTTAATGGAGTCTGTGGGTAAGTATTGGCGTATGTCGGAGATGGTGGAGTAGTCTTCGTCGCGGATATCGTAGCGCGAGGAGGCCTGTGTCATTAAATTCATGGTAAGCGGAAAATGCGAAATGTCCGTAACTTGCGGCAAAGCCGTGATGGTTTTGTCGCCGGAGAATCGACGCCGCAGCCTAAAAAGCCCCGTAAAATCCATAAGAAAAACATCGTTTAGCCCAAAGTCATAATGCCCGCGATATGTGATTTCGAAGGGGATTTCCAGCGCGTCTGTACCAAAGGGGCTAATGTCCACGGCTTTAAAATCCGAGACAATGATTGCGTCCTCGTCCCTTGTGATTGTCACATCCACGCCACTAAGCGGCACAAAGGTAGTATTATGTACATTAATAAGAAGGGTGGCCTCCGCGCCCTTCATAACAGAAGCAGGCTGCACAACGCTAACCCTAAGCCCACGCAGCAAAAAATACATAGCCGCATAGCTAACCATGGGCAAAACCACCAAAACAAACGCGGACACAAACATAATCCGCTCGCCGCTAAAATAAGCCCCTGCCACCACGCCCAGCAATATAACGACCCAGACAAAGCGGTTTACAAATAGCTTTCTCATCTTCATGTTGGCGGGATTTGCGCTATGGCGTATTTTATTGCGTCGTTAAGGACATCGTTTACGGTAATTTTTTTTATGTTGGCCTCTTGTTTCATTAGAATGCGGTGGCCAAGTACGTGGGGGACCATTTCTATTACGTCGTCGGGAATGATGTAGTCGCGCTCCGCAAACATCGCCCACGCCTGCGCCGCTTTAAACAGGCATAGGCTGGCACGCGGGCTTGCGCCCAAATGTACGTCCTCGTGGTCGCGGGTGTAGCTTGTTACGTTTACGATAAATTTGTTGATTTCCGGGTCGGCGTATACCTGCTCGGCCAAGGCTTGGATTTTTACGATGTCTTCGCCGTCCGCCACGGGTTTAAGCTCGTCCATCGGGTTTTGGCCTTTAAAGCGGTCGAGCATTTTGCTTTCTTCCTTGGATTCCGGGTAGCCCAAGGATATTTTCATAAAAAAGCGGTCGAGCTGGGCTTCTGGTAGGGCGTATGTTCCCAGATATTCCACGGGGTTTTGCGTGGCAAGCACCATAAACGGCGACGGAACTCGGTATGTCTCACCATCCACCGTGACTTGATTTTCTTCCATGACTTCCAATAGCGACGACTGCGTCTTTGGCGAAGTGCGGTTTATCTCGTCCGCAAGCACAAACTGGCTCATCACAGCCCCCGGCCGATACTCAAACTCCCCCGTCTTAGGCGAAAACGCAGAATACCCCGTAATATCACTGGGCATGATATCCGGCGTAAACTGAATCCGCTTAAAGCTCCCGTCAAGCGACTTGGCCAACGCAGCCACAAGGCTCGTCTTCCCCACCCCCGGCACGTCCTCGATAAGCACATGCCCACGGCACACAAGGGTAGCAACCACCAAGGATACAGCATACCGCTTGCCCACGATTATTTTTTCTACATTGCCGATTATCTGCCGCATACATTTTACGGCTTGCTCGTTTGTTAGAATTATCATCACGCTATCCCCAAATGCTCTTTAATAGAAGCCTGTAATATCTGCGAAAAATTAACGCCCGCTTTTTCTGCCTCTTCGTTTAGCCACGAAGGTATTGTAAGGTTTTTTCTTACTGTTTTGCTTGTTAATTTTTTCCTATACGCCGCAATATCGGAGTCTACGAGGGTAACCAGTTCGCCCTGCTCGCAGCTTATGCTTGATATATCCGATGGTGCAGGCAATGCTCTCCCTGCGTCGAGTTCCACCACACACCATATGGATATCGCGTCCCTTGCCATTTCTATTGCGTCGGCTATATTTTCGCCTTGGGTGTCAATCTCGCAATCCGGAATGGACGCAATTAATTGCTTGCCTGCATTGGAAATAATTACGGGGTATACAACTTTCATAACCGACCTCCTATCTTATGCCGCTTCTTTTTAGGATTTTCTTTGCCAATATTTCATTGATTTCCACTTGACGGCTAATTGCTTCCCTCTTTGTTCCGTTGGTGTAGATATCATGCTTGCTTCCATGCCGTTCTAAATGCCAGCCATTTTGCTCTAACTTTTTAATTAAATCTCTGCGTTTCAAGCCGCCTCCCCCTTGCCTATTTTATAATACGCATACCATGCGTATCCGTCAATAATATTTGCAAAAAAAATCAACCGACGATATTTTATCACCGGTTGATTTTTGTTTTTCTATTGATTTTTCTACCGAGACTGCATGTAGGCTATGGTCTGAAATGTGCCGTTTATTCTGTTGTTAAAAATTTCGCTAATTCTGCCGTTTAGCCCGTTGTACCCGTTGTTCCAATTGTTACGGGTTCCGTTGTTAAACAGGTTGTTAAAAATCTCGCGCAGCCTGCCGTTTAAGCCGTTTATTTCGGGTCTTTCGGCGTTTCTGTCTCTGGCATTTCGGATATATTCTATGTCGTCTATGCCGTAGAATCTGTTGGTTACGGTGCAGCGGATTCCGTGCAGGTACGCTGTTCTTGTTTCTTCGTTCCACTCGGGGATTAGGCCAAAGGCGTCTGCTACGGCGCGCAGCGGGATAAACTGACGGTCATGTCTTAGCTCGGAGGACATAAGCTCGCCGCGTGCGTTTCTTATCGGCACTCTTTCGCCTCCGACGGTCATATACGTGTCGTTTACTACAAATCGAAGGTCCAGGCCGCTCGGGTCGATGATACCCATGCGGGTTTCCGGATGCCATTCTACGTCCATGTCGAGGGCGTAGCCGATAAAGCGTATCGGCAGCATTATAGAATCCGCCTCGGGCTTAATATAGGCATATACGTCCATAGGAGTAATGCGTGTCGGGTCTTGGTGATACCGCTCATGCGTAAAGTTGCCCGCTTCGTCGTAGTATCTGTATCGGGTAAACCGCTCTCTGTAGGTCGTAAAATCCCTGTCCGTCACTATTATGCTGTCTAATACGAAGCAAGTTCTTCTGCCTACGGGCACTCTGCCATCAAATACCAGCATGTCAAACAGTCTGTTCCATGCATTTTCTATTGACGGACGGGCGGGTAAACGCACCGGCGGACGCACCTCAGGGCCTTCCGAGCTTCCGTAGGCATCCGCTATCACAATTTCAAGGTAAATGCGGTGTGCTACAAAGCGGTATTCGCATGTTGCAACATCGCAGTCGGCGCATGAGCAGCCTTCGAATATCAGCACTCCGCGGTGTATACCGGACGAGAGACCTGCACTCGGCGCGATGGTAACGCTCTTGCTGTCACGATGGCGGAGCGGGAACACACGACGGTGTACATCGCCCAAGGGCTGCGGGTTTGTGCCGTTTACTATGGTAAAGCTCGGGTTGTCTTCGATACGTGCGACAAGGTTTCTTATTGTGCTGTTACCTTGGTTTGTGATGGTAAATGTTTTTTGTTCGGTGTTGTTTTCGAATACAACCGTGGAGTCCTCGAGGTATAGTACGCCGTCTTCTGCAAAGCCCTGCGGCGCAGTCGGGTGAAGCCTGCCGTCCTCGCCAAACATGTCGCGGTAACGGGTGACTGCGGGGATTCCGTTTACGGTGATGTCTACACTGCGGTATACCTCGTAGCTGATTGGCACGGGGTCAATGTTAATCGGGTCGAGTACGCCGTCTATTAATACTACTGCTTCTACGATAAGCGTACCGTGGTAAATACCCGGTCGCAGATTGTGGTTAGGCCCAAGGCGGAGCGATACGGACTCGCCTGAATCAAGCCGAATGTACGGCCTTGTAATGCCGTCCCATATGCAGTTTTCGCAACCACCGTATTCGCAGCAATCCACACCTTCCAGCCAGAATGCATTGGTTTCCTGAACAAGCTCCCCGTCCCCGCCGTCGGGTAACAGTCCTACACGCATTAGGATTATCGGTGCAGAGCCTCGGTTTGTAAGGGTTGCCACCCTGTTGTAGATGTTTGTAAATACGATTTCGCGTATATGGGTGGTTGTGCCGTCAGGGCATGGTGTTGGGATATCCCAGTCTGTTTCCCATTCTGTATCCCAGTCTACGTCCCAATCTACGTCCCAGTTAATATCCCAGTCGATGTCCCAGTCGATATCCCAATCAATATCCCAGTCGAGATAGCCGTCGTCGCCGATACCGCCACCCCAGCCGCCGCTGCCCGGAGGCAAAACGCCGCCGCCCCAACCCGGAGGCCAGCCGGGAGGCCAGTCTTCAGGCCAATCGTCGCCCGGAGACCAGTCCGGAGGCCATACGTTGCCGCCATCGCTGCCCGGAGGCCAGCCGGGAGGCCAACCTGTAGGCCAATCGTCGCCCGGTGACCAGCCCGGAGGCCATACAGCGGGAGGACGCACTACAAAGCGCAGTACAATCTCGATAAGCAGACCATAGATGTTTGTGATTTCCAATACGGCCTCGTGTATGCCAATCGCCAAGCCCTCTACAGGCGTCACGACTATCGCAAGCGGTATGGTATCACCCGCCAAGAGGTCTCCCATCAATATCGTGTCAAGCGGATACGTGATGGTAAACGCAGAGGCATTTTCGCCCGTAATCTGCGCACTTAGTCCGGTGATATCCACCAATCCTTGGTTTAGGAGGTAGAAGGTAATGTTGGTAGTCCTGTCATAGCCAAAAATACGTGACATAAACTCGGCTGTACGGTCGCCTACTTCTAAAGTGCGTATGGCGGTGTCAATGTCATCAAAGCCGGGCAATCTTTCCACGGCGTTAACACGCACATCATATGACTGTGGCGGCGGTATCATAACTTCGAGATAAATGCGATGTGCCACAAAGCGGTATTCGCATGTTGCAACATCACAGTCGGTACATGAGCAGCCTTCAAATACCAGCACTCCGCGGTGTATACCGGGCGAGAGGTTGGCACTCGGCACGATGGTAACGCTCGCAATGTCACGGTGGGCAAACGGGAACACACGACGCTGTACATCGCCCAAGGGCTGCGGGTTTGTGCCGTCCACTATGGTAAAGCTCGGGTTATTTTCTATGCGTGCTGCCATATTTCTTATTGTGCTGTTACCTTGGTTTGTGATTGTAAATGTTTTTTGCTCGATGATGTTTTCGAATACAACCGTGGAGTCATCAAGATACAGTACGCCGTCATTGGCAAAGCCCTGCGGTGTCGTCGGGTGGAGCCTGCCGTCGTAGCCAAACATGTCGCGGTAGCGGGTAACGGCGGGGATACCGTTTACGGCGATATCCACACTGCGGTATACCTCGTAGACTATCGGCACGGGGTCAATGTTAAGCGTACCCGGTACGCCGTCTATAAATACGCCTGCTTCTACGATAAGCGTACCGTGGTAAATGCCCGGTCGCAGATTATGGTTAGGTCCAAGACGGAGCGATACGGATTGGCCTGCGTCAAGCTGAATGCGAGGCCTTGTAATACCGTCCCATGTGCAGCTTTCGCAGCCGTAGTCGCAACAATCCACGCCCTGCACCCAGAATGCATGGGTTTCTTGTACCAGCTCCCATTCCTCGTCATCTGCCAACAGCCCTACACGCAGCAGGAATATCGGGGCAGAGCCACGGTTTGTGAGGGTTGCCACTCTGTTATAGATATTTGTAAATACGATTTCGCGCATGTGGGTGGTTGTGCCGTCCGGGCATGGTATCGGGATATCCCAGTCCATTTCCCATTCCATATCCCATTCTACATCCCAGTCCACGTCCCAGTTGATTTCCCAGTCGATGTCCCAATCAATATCCCAGTCCAAATCCCAGTCAAGGCTGCCGTCTTCGTCGCCGCCCCAGCCGCCGCTGCCGTCGCCCGGTGGCAAACCGCCACCGCCCGGAGGCCCGACAACGGGAGGACGCACTACAAAGTGCAACATAATCTCAATAAGCAGGCCATGGCTGCCCGTGATTTCCAATACGGCCTCGTGTGTGCCAATCTCCAAGCCCTCTACGGGTGTCACGACTATCGCAGAAGTTGTAGTCATGCCGGCCAACAAATCATCCATGGCAGACGGGTACAGCGGGTACGCGATGGTAAATGCGGCGGCATTTGCGCCCGTAATTTGCGCACTTAGCCCGCTGATATCCATTCCGGCCATCAATCCGCGGTTTTGCAGGTAGAAGGTAATATTGGTAGGTGTATCGTAGCCGTACATACGCGGCATAAACTCGGCGGCACTGTCTCTGCCGAATACTACATTGCGTGTGGCGACATCAAAGCCGGGCAATCTTTCCACGGCGTTAACATCCACCGCAAATGAATGCAATGTTATCGGGATATATTCGAATGTTTGCGGTGCGGGTCTTGTTCTGCCGTAGTGCCGCTGCCCAAAGTCCTCGTGCCAGAAGGCTTCGAGGTAGGAATGATACTCGCCGGGGGCTTGCTGTGAAGGACGCAGCGGGATATATACATCGCCGCTTGCAGTAAACGTAGTGGCCGCGCCGTCGGTGATATAAAATGCCTCGTAATCCACACCGCGCACAGCGGTATCTATTTGTAGCTGTACACCGTCGGTTTGCATATCTGCAATCGGGCCGTCGAGCAACAGCCGCGCCGTCTGCGGCGCAATCTGCTCAACAACATGATACCAACGCCCATGCTCCAGCAGAGAAGTACCGGAATTGCTCACAGGCACACCAACCGCCGTAAAGAACTCAATAGGAGCAACAGCAGGCGCGATATCCACGCTAAATACGCGGAGGGTAAGGTTTCTTTCCGTGTACTGGTTGGCGTCGTAGGCATGGCTTATCCTTAGCGCGGCGGGAGAAGTACCTACTACACCGGCGGCCATGGCCGTAGGCACTACCCAGAAGGTAAATGCTTCATCAAAATGGCCTAAATGCTCAATAACAGCGGTAGGCGGCCAAGCGGTGAGGTCTGCCAAATCGGTGGTTAACAAGAAGTCGCCGTTGGTATTTGTTGGATTGTACGGGTCGTTAGTCCACACTCCGCCAAGCTCAAACCGTAGCTCGTTTTGGCCAAGGTCTATGCGCCACTCGGGTGAGGAGTTTGTGATTGTCACGGCTTGTGCGTGGTTTACGGCTCTGTCTGCATAGTACATATTAAAGTTAAGCGGCTCGTCGGGCGATACATCAAAGCCCGGTGCGATTACCGTAAGCGAAAGGTCGAAACCGTTAGCCATGTGCAGCCTGTTAGCGGTGATTTGCGGCATACGGCAGGCGTAGTGCCTGTTTGTCGGAGGTGTACCGACTATACCGCAAGGCGGCTGATTACCCATAGGTGCGCATTGCGCTCCGGGTACACATGTCGGCCCGCATTGCGCAGAAGGCCAGCACATCGGATTACCTGCGGAAGCGGTTATCGGGCAGCTGCCTATCTCGCCACGCCCGCCGATTTGGAATCTGTCATGCTCATTTAGCATTACCTGGCGGCTTGCTTGCAGCGTGGGGCGGATGGTGATGGTCGCGTACTGCCAGTAATTTTGGTCGTCGGGTACGCCGTACAAAATCGCGTCTGCATGGTGCAGGTCACATTCGCCTGCGACACATTCTTCGCCAAAGGTGCAGTAAGGCGACGGGCAATAATCGTAGCCGTATTTATACAATTGGCTATGGTCTTCCCAAATGCACTTACCGCCGCAGTGCGTATGCACTCTCGAAGCAGGGCGGCGTCCAAGGCTCGGCAGCGTACCTACAGGCATAGCTCCGTCGAAGCCGCCTGATAAATTCATGTTAAAGGGTGGTCTGCCGTCCGTGTAGGTGATTAGGCCTGTTTCCATATTGGCTACAGTGCCGTTCGGCCATGTGATTCTGTGGATTTCGAACAAGGAGGTGCTTGTGCCGAGCTGAGAAGAAATCGCATTAATAATATCCTCACGCAGCAGCGAACTCGCAACAGGCACGCCCGCAGGAGAAAGAATGCTATCAAAGCTAAGCGGAACAGCAGACGAGAAGTTACGCAGTCTGATATCCAACTCCCGGTCGGCGAGGCTTGAGCCCCAGTGCATTACGACATCTGTATCGCCTTGCGGCTCAAGGGTAAAGTTAACGGGGATTACATAGGTCGGTATCTCTACGCGTGGTGCGCCAATGCCTTGTATCAATACGCTCACGCCTACCGCATAGCGGATTGTACCGCACGGCATAATGGTGTCGTTGGCATTGTTGCGGATTAACGGATGCAAGTACAGCGGCTCACGTGCTTTTACTTGGATATAAATTGTTTGGCCTGCGGGCAGCGGATAATTGTGGTTAGCCAACCAATCTGAGGTTACAAAGCCGTTAGCGGGGTTTTCCCACGCTCTGTTGTATCCTGTCATCGGGTTATCTAATACTTCTGCCCAAGTGGGGCGGCCGTGCTGATATTGACGGTCATCTACTACAGACCTAAACAAGATATTGCCCTCATAATCCCTCATCGGCAAATAGTAGCCGGGATTATCCGGGTCGGGGAGTGTCGGGTCGGGGATAGGCTCGTTACGTGTACCCTGCGGCCATTGCGGCAAGAATATCCCGCATACGCAGCTAACCATACCGATATGGTCGAGAGGTATAACAGACGGGCCGGGGTTGTGCAGGCGAATGGTCGCATAGCTTTCCTCGGGGTCTTGGCCTGCGTAAATACGCAGGTTTAGCTCTGTAGTGCCTAAATAGAACCTGGGCGCACGTACATTCATTACGAGGTCTATTATTTCGTATTGGTCGCTGTTGTAGATATGGCCTGTGTTAATGCGTGTGCCGTGTACGTTTCTGATGGTAATGATGTCTGCGTAATGCCCTGCGGGTGAGTTGTCACCGTCTCTGCTGTTTGTGCCGAATTCGCCGGAGTGCGTCCTGTCAAACACGCGCTGCCCGGCAGTAGGAGCAACATGAAACGCTCTGTAATCGCCCGGAGGTATCGTCACCCTAAAGCCGTCCGTTATCCATTCAAAGCCGGCGGCTTCCATCTGTGCCGGGGTTAGCCTAACGCCCTGACCAATCTCCAAGGCGGTACGGTTATGCGTCATGTGGAATTCGAAATCCTCACCGTCGTCAATCACAAGCTCCAATACCAAAGGCTCGCGGGTAGACGGGTTTTCCAGCATAATTCTGCGCATGTGGTCGCGCCCTATTACTTGGCCACCCAAGGGGCTTTCGCCGTGGTAGATGTCAAAGTTGGACATCAATGCTTGGTTGGGGTCGTCATAGGTGCTTGGTGCAGTCCTGCTGCGCTCTCTTGTGCCGGTGACAAATACGTTGGGGCCGTCGGGGTCTGGCTGTGTTACGATTACAATTTCTGTGGTGATGTTGTAGCGTATCGGGCGTACGTCCAAATAAACCGCATGTGTTATGCCCGGGTCTTCGACTATGCCCAAGGCCGTGCTTGTGATGGATAAGCTGTAGGTGTGGCGAGTTTCTGTGTCGTTTGTTATATCTGCACGGGTGGCTTCTTCGAGTACCCATATTCTTACTTCGCGCTGATACAGTCTTTCTCCGCCTTGGCCCAAGGTTCCGTATGGCTCCAGCCATACGCCGGGTCTGCCGTTTACGCATGTGGTCGGCGGCGTTGTACCTTGGAACAGGCCGCAACGTGCCGCACAGCATAGAGCCTCTACTACAAACCTGTCTGCGGGTGTAATCGCAAAGCTTACAAGGTCAAGATTTAGCCTGCCCTGCGACTCGTTTGTGATAGTTACCGTAAGCGAGCGGTCGCCCGGGTCGCGAGGTTGGTCGAGGTTTAGCGGACGTGGACGTGGGTTTTCGTTTACATATAGGTTAAATGCCTCCACTGTGCCTATGCTGAGGCTTGGCGGTAAGATATACAGGCTAATGGGCAAGTCGTGGGTTATTGTGTATTCTCTCCGCGTGTAGCTGAGGGTAAGGGTGTCGCTGTAGCGTGGGTTTGCTGCGGTGTTTGGCGCGTGCTGTGTAACGCGGGTCGGGGTGTATGGTGCTGTGCTGAATGGTTGGTTTTCACGATTATCCCGTGGACGTATTACAAAGGTAACGGGGGAAGCAGGCTCGTTAGCTTGGACTTGTGAAGGCGTGCGGTGCGGCAGTACAAGCTCTTGTACCATCACTTCATAGCCGATTGCACCGCGCAAAACGCCGCCCGTTTCCGCGCCTGTTACTATTACTTGGTCTGCGGCGTCGCGCACGATTTCAAAATAGTCGCCGATATCAAGGCTTGCAAGAATGTCTGCAAGAGGAATGTTCTGCGTTCTTGTAGAGGTGTTGCGCAGTTGTACGATACGGCTGTGGTGGTCGGCAACCTCGCCCCAGTTCATTACCACGCGCTCGTGGGAATCGGCAGGCGCGTTTACGGCTGTGCTTGGCAAAATTTCTGCCGAGAAGGGTACGGGGTCTAATTGTATGTCGAAGGGTACGTTTGCATTGCCGCCCGGTACATCTACCCAGCTATTACCCTCACGCCAAATCCTGGTAGGGATGTGGGCGATATTTAAGGTGTTTTCGTACAGGCCTACGTTTTGTCTGGTTGTGGCTACGAGGGGGATTATATGCAGGGTAATCGCATCTGTGATAGTCATAGAGCGTCCGATTACGTGGTTTTGCACCTCTGGTGTATCCCAGTTTACAATCTCAAAATAGCCTGTGTCTGCAAACGCGCCCGCACCACCGATAAATGCATGGCGGAGAGTGTTTACGGGAAGCGGCTCACGGAGCGACATGTTTGTTACGGTAGCCATTTGCCTACGAAGTATATTTGGCAACTCGTTTTGGTAATAGCGCACAAGCTGGGTGTTTGTAATTGTATCGGGGATTGTGGCGTCTGTTACCCGTGAAACCGTGAAGGGGTGGTTTTGCACGATAAGCCTTAAACCGCGGCTCCATATTGGTCTCGTTACATCCGTTACAACCTCGCCCGCTATATTTTGCTGTGTATGGGTAAGGGAAAGGGTGGCGGTAATGATATTTGCGCCAAGGCGTTCTTGGCTTACGGCTTCTTCCGTAAGGCGGATAGCAACAAGGGCTGTGCCGCCCGGCTGTAGGAATCGGTGTGCGGTGTCGATAGTCGCACCTTGTTGTACAAGGCGGTGTGCCTCGTCGGGTATGGTTATGCTGTTTATATAGAAGTAATCGCTCGGAGCGGGGGTAATGCCGTTTGCTTGGTTTGGCGAAACGTCTCTGATATTAAGGTGGTGTAAGTCCATAACGCCGTAGCTGTCATTTGTTATGGTGATATAGCGCATACGGCTGAGTGCGCTGCCGAGCGGTGTACCGCGTGGGCCTGTGTATTCACCTACATATGCGCGGAACTCGATGTGGGTGTCGTCTGCGCCGTCGCTACCATCACCATCACGCAAAACATCGCATGGGGTAACGTGTGCGTGAGGCACTACGTTCACAGACATGGCGGGTGGCTCAATGGTTAGGGTAATGGGGTGACGATGGTTTGCAGACGGGGTGACAGGGCTTGTGATGGTATTGCTTCTCGCATGGTGAAGGTGCATATGGTCAAGGTGCGCACCTACCTCACGGTCTACTACGTTATAACCAAACGCGGCGTTACCCACGGGGCGGATGGTGAAGGTTTGCGGCTCGCCTGTAGGAGCGAGGGGGTCGGCAAACCATGTGTTCATTTCAAATATCCCAAGTGGGAAGGTAAGGCTTATGTCGTTTTGTGGTATGGGCATACGTGTAGAAAGGTTACGAAGCTCCACCGTGCGAATGTTTGCGGCGGCGGTGCGGTGTATACCCCAGTCGGTAATTACATTGTTCCAAACACCTATAGCCGGGTCTGCGGGGGTTACTTCTGTTACCGTAAAGTTAACAGGGCGGATTTGCATTGTTGTGTCAACCGTCCTTGGATTGTCGGCGGTGGGGGTTAGCGTTGTGCTTGGGCTTACGTTATGAGTTACGGTTATGACAGAGCCGTAGTTTGTGCCTGCATTGCGGTCTGCTGTTAGGTTTGCGTTTGCGTCTTCTATGGTTGGTGTGCGGGTTGCCATTACATACAGCACTACGGATTCTCCGGGTTGCAGGACTAGGCCGCCGTTGTACGGTCTTGCATTTGTCCATGTGAGTGCGGATTGGCGTATGCCTTCCGTCGCGGGAGAAACAGGCGCGCTGTACGGGAATATAACCGCCGCCGTCGGGAACTGCTCTGCTTGCAGTCTAAAGCTGCAACCTACACAATCAGCACCTGCACAGGTGGGGTTAAAGCCGGCAAGGTCGCGGCAACTAAAGTTAAAGCTAAGGTGCGCAAAATGAAGCGGGCCGTACGTGCTTGTGTTTGTAATCCTTATGGGTCGCATTAGGCTTTCGTGATGTGGCCATGCAGTGTTGGTCGGATTTTCGCTTACATACAGGTTAAACGCCGTGTTTTCCATGGCTACGGAGAAGGAGGTGGGGGTGATGTTTAGGGTTAGCGGAAGGATTACGTTTTCGCTGCGTACGTTGTTTGCGGCGGTTGTGCCGTGGTTTAGTGTCAAGTTTTCTGTGCGCGTTGGCGGTATCGGGTTGCCGGGGCGGGTAGACACAGGCTGTATAAAGAACGGTACGGACTCGTTGCCCACACCTGCGGCTACGGTTGTGCCTGTAGGCCATGTGTTTACAACGGTGTTAGCCACTGTGCTGTAGGTGGTAAACAGCGGAGTAGGAGCGTGCTGGAATGCCCTGCCTATGCTGGTCATGTCCAGCGGCATACGTGTAGATTGGTTTACTACGCGTAGTTGTTGACGCAGGTCGTTGGGGTCTTGCCCCCAGTCATAGGTGAAGCTAAGCCCTGTGTCAAGGTCTACATAACTCCATGTTACAGGGTCGGTGGTAGCGTCTGTAATTTGCTGCAAGCGGAAGTTAACCGGTACGATATTAAGCGCAAGGCCGCTTGTGAATACGGGGTTGGCATGGTCGGGATGGCGTATGGTAATGCTGTCGGTGTGGCCTGTAACAAGCTGCGTCCAAGTGGAATCTATCACCTCTATGGTAAGGGTGGCTACTTGGTTGAGACCTATGGCTGTAGCGGCTGCGTCATGGTTTGCCACAAAGCCTTGGCCGATAACGCGGAAGCGGGTATTCGCATTACCGAATACTATGCCGCCGTTTGCCACACTGCCGTTTAGCTCTGCAAGCTGAATTAAACCGTTGCTTGTGTTTGTCACGGTGATTTGGCGGCGACGTGTGGTTACGTCTTCGCCTACATACAGGTGGAAGCCGATTGGTGTGTCGGTTAGGGTGTCGATAGCTGTGTTATTGTGCGGTGTTACCGCAAAGGTCATTGTAGGTGCTTGCACGTTAAGGATTAGCTCTTGGTTGCCGGTTAAGCCGCCGTTTTGTCCGCGTGCGTTGGTGATTAAAATTTCGTCCTCGCGTCCCATGCCTGCGACGGCTACAGCGGTTACTGTGGGGCGCACTTGGAAATCAACATGCGCACCCGGCAACAATGGTGCGGTGGGTGGAGATACAAGCTCGAATAAGCGTGCCGGCGGGGTCGCGCTTGTTCTAAAGCCGATGGTAAGGTCTGCGGAATCCCCGGCATCTGTCGCAGGCAACGGTACAAAGCGCAGGGGTTGGCGTGTAGAGTGATTTGTTATCCTAAATGTGCGGTAGTGGTAGTACGGGGTAGCCGATGAAATCGCTTGCTGGCGGAAAAGCTGTACCGTGTTGGTGGCCAGCGGAGATTGGTTTGGTGTATCCAGCAAGGTGAGGGTGTAGTCTACACGGCGCACTTGCATGGTGGCGGCTAAAGGCGGTGTTGTTGTATGGAGGTTTATATTATGGGTTATTGCAAAGCTTGAGTTGTGGATTGTGTAATGGGGGGCGATTACGTCCGCGGGCGCATCTACACGGGTGGGTGTGCGAGTTGCCATTACATACAGCACTACGGATTCTCCGGGTTGCAGAATAAGACCTGTGTAGATATTTGCATCGGCAAAGGTTATGCCTTCTATTGGGTCGTCGTTTTCGTCTGTGCGATACATAGGCGTTCCATTTGCATTGTACGGGAACATTGGCGTGCCGTCTGCGTGGTACGGGAAGATTACATGCGCGTTTTGGAATTGACGCGCTTGCAGGTCAAAGCGGCAACCTACGCAGTGTGCATTACCCGGACAATCCGTACCAAGCGTGCAAGAGAACGCAAAGTTTAGGTGCGAGAAGTGAAGCGGGCCGGAGCTGGTGACTGGGTTCGTAATGCGCATGGGGCGCATTAGGGCATTGTGATATGCCCATGCGGTGTTAGTCGGGTCTTCACCTACATACAGGTTAAACGCCGTGTTTTCCATGGTTACGGTAAATGTTGTGCCTGTGATTGCAAGGTTTAGTGGCAGCGGTACGGGTGTACTGCGTTGACCCGAGCCTACAGTGCGATTAAGCGTAAGCGTAGCGGCGGCGGTAAGCGGATTAGCCGTAAATTGGGCTGCCGTCGGGCGGGTAGCCGCAAGCGTAGGCTGGATATAGAACATGTCGGAATTGCCCAATGCCGGTATGCTCGGCGGCGGCCATGTACCCGGCACATGAGGTGCGGGATACGGCGCAGCGGGAATAACCCTAAACAACGGGTCGGTAAACTGGCCGGCTTGGGTGAAAGCTTCATCAAAAACGACAAAGTCGAGGGGCATACGTGTGGATAGGTTTACAATGCGCACGGCTTGGCGCAGAGTATCGGGGTCTTGCCCCCATTGGAAGTTATAGCTTAGGCCGTTGTCCGGTATGGGTTGCCAGTTTTCCGGCAATGGGTTATCGCTGCTGTCGAACAAGCCATAACTTACATTGTGCTGTAAACGGAAGTTAACAGGCTGCACGTTAAGCACCAAGTCCCGTGTAGTCTGCGGATATGACGGGAATACCGTGCGTGTGGTGTTGCCGCCAAATGCGTTATCGGTGTGGGTTACATGGAAGGGTATTGTGTGATTTGTTGTAATGCCGCCCCAGAGCATGTTGGGGGTGTTGACGTCTACTGTGATTGTGATGATTGCGGTCGCGCCTGCGTGCAGGTGACGTGCGCCGTCCGGTGTATTGGGGATTCTGGTGTAGGTGTTGGGGGCTTCCGGTTCGATTGTGGCTGTAAAGCGTGTGTTTCCGCTGCCGAATACGGGTTGCAGGTTTTCCAGATTAAGCAGGCCGTCGCTTGCGTTTGTAACTCGCAGTCTGCGGGTACGGGTTGCAACTGCTTCTCCTACATATAAATGGAAGCCTATCGGGTCGTTGAGCAGGTATATGGGGTCGGGGTTTGGCGTATGGTCAATCACCTCTACACTAATGCGCGGCGGAAGAACATCAAGTACCAAGCCTCGCGTTTGTGCCGCGCCGCGAGCGTTGTTTATGCCAAGTGTATCTGCGCGGCGGGTGGCGGGGTCTAGGCCGTTGCCGATAAATGCCACTGCGTCCGCGTTGGGGCGGATTTGGATATCGCTGAAGCCGTTGTTTGGCAGAATGGAAACCGTGCCGTCTTCTGTCGGCCAGTCTATGATGTCAAACAGGTTGTGCTGCAAGCCAACAGAGCCTCCCGGGAATTGGCGGGTGAGATGTGTGCCAAATACCAGCGGCTGGCGGGTCGATGTGTTTGTAATACGCAACCGGCGATGGTGTGTGGCGGGGGCCGGGTCTTGACGCCAGTAGATTTGTACTGTGTCTATGGGCAGCGGTGCTTGCGTGGGTGTGTTGTCTGCAAATTCCAGTGTAAATTCTACAGGACGCACTTGTAGGCGCAGTGGGATTTCGCCTGCATCTTCCGGTGTGAGGTTTCCTGCTGTTACTTCGCGGGATATCGGCATTTGTGTGGGGGCTGTGCCGCCTGTTAGTATTGGCAAAATTTGCAGTACGAGGTTTTCTGTGTGTCTGGCTGCGCCTACGGTTATGTCTGCCGTTGTGTTTTGTGCAAGGCCGCCGTTTACCGTTGTGCGGTTTACAAAAATCGTGAGTGTGGCATAGCTGTTTGCGGGGATTCTTTGCTGTGCGTCCAGTCCGCTCCATACGGTATTAAACCATACGGCGTCGGGGATGGTTACATTAAGGTTTGATATGGGTACAGGGCCTGCGCCTGCGTTGTGGATTCTTATTTGCTGTCTGTGGTGCAGGTCTGCGTTGTTTGTGCTGAATTCTTCCAATACATACAGATTAAAGTCCGCAAAGTTATGGGTTGCGGTGATGGCGGGCGGACGTATCACAAGCACCAGCGGAATTGTTACTGTGTGGCTTATTCCGCCACCTATGGTGTAGGTGAATGTCAATGTTTCGTGATACGTGCCGGGGGCTAGGCGTGTGGCTGCGTCTGTTGGGCGGATTGCAAACTGTGGCAGAGCGGCAGGGTGTATACCAAGAGTATCCGGCGTGGCTGTAGCATCATATGGGTTGGCGGTTGGCCAAATCAGCCATTCGGTGATATCCGTGCCTGTGCCTCTTACGATTTCAAATAATTGTGTGGTGGTATCCGTACCTGTAAAGCTGTGACGCAGGTTTTGTAATGCCATGGGTTGGCGTGTAGACAACGCGGAAAGTGTGGCAAAGATAAAGTTGCCCGTTGCGTTTTCGTTTGCGTTCCAGTCCATTTCGACGGTGCGTTCTTCGATTGGTGTATCTTCATTTAACGGTGTGCCATCGTTTAGGTCTACGGCAAAGCGCACCGGCCGTATATTAATCGTGAGGGCTGTGCTTGTGGTTACTACCGTTTGGTTAGGTGCGTTGCCAAGGGTGAGTGTAAGGATGAGCCTGTCTGCCGGGTTGCTTTCTGTACCCGGATTACTGTTTAATCCCGGGATGGCAGGGTTATCAGACGTTGACGGTACACGTGCAACCGCCGGAGGACGTGCCACGCGCAGTACAAAGTCTTGATATGCACCCGCCGCAAGCAGGCCATAGCTTGTAAGCTGTGCTTGGAAATCAGCCAGGTCGTAGTAGGTCTCTGCGCCGAGCGCAAAGCTAGGCTCTACAGTCGCAAGGTTTATCGTACCTGCGCCTGTGTTTGCAATCCTCACCGTACGTGTACGTGTAAGTGGGTCTTCTCCAACGTACAGGTCGAAGGCAAGTGATGATGTCATTGTAAACACGGGGGCGTCGATGAGTAGGTTTATGGGGATGTTGTAGTTAAAGTTTGGTGTGTCGCTGTCGCGGTTGCTGCGTGCGTAGTATAGGCGGATAAAGTCGTGATAGATACCCGGCGGGCGTGTTACACGACCGGCCATACCGATTACGGGTGGCTCGTTGCTGCGTGCTTGTACTTGGAAGGTTTGCGGTGGGCCGGCTTCGGTGCGTGACGGTGCAACTTCGAGGAGTGCCGGCGGCCATGATGTGATGTGGAAGAAGTCGTATACGATATTGTGCGGTGTGGTGATTGCAGAAGCATACGGAGCTATCGTAACTGTAGCGTCCGCGTGCAGAATATTTGCGGGGTCGATTGTCATACGTGTAGAGCGGTTGCGCAGTTCAAATGTGCGTGTGTGTTGCGGTATTGTTGGGTTTTCGCCCCAGCCCATGGATACGTTTTCGCTGCCCAGGCTTATTACGTCAAAGTTAACCGGGTCAATCGTGAGGTCAAGTTGACGGGTAAATACCGGGCTGGTTTCACGCGATACGGAGGGGCCGGCTTCGCGGTCGATATGATGAATGGTGATTCTGTCGGTATGGCTTGGGGTAATTTGGCTAAACGCCGAGCTTATTACATTTATGGTGATAATCGCGGTTCCGTAACGGGGGAGTAAGCCTGTGGCGGGATACATCGTAGCTGTAAAGCGGGAATTTGTGCAGTAGTTACAATCCGCATGTGGCGCAGCAGGAACAGGGGCGCAGTTATGCATACAGTCTGCGTGGCGCACATTATTACCAAAATCGAAGTACAGGCGGCTTATGTCAAACAAACCGTGGCCTGTGTTTGTAATTTGAATTTGGCGTGTGCGGTCGAGTAACGGGTTGGTATGGGTTACAGGTTCGTCTACATACAGGTGGAAGCCGATAGGGTAGGTTGCATTTACTAAGCCGCTATCGGTAAGAGGTTCGCCTTGTGAAAGAATATCCACATACGGGACAGCAGGTACATGTGCAATCACGTTAAACGCAAACGTGGGGTAAAGCACGTTAAGCACGAGATTTTGTGTATCGTCATCTCCGCGAAGGTTTTCAATGCGAAGGATATCTGTGTTGTTTCCGAGGGTACTGCGGCGGATATCTTCTACCGAGGCGGTGCGCGGTCGTATGCGGAATGTCCAGCTTGCGCCTGCTACTGTGCCGGTTGGGTTTGGCTCAAGATGTGTGGGGGCTGTGGTTACGATTTCAAACAAGTTTGTATCAAACACGTTTGCAAGCTCGATGTCGGCGGGGAATACTACCGTACCACCGTCCATTACGGGGACAAAGCGCAACGGCTCACGTGTGGATAGGTTTGTGATTGTAAACTCGCGGTAGTGAATGCGGTCGCCTGTGCTTTGTGGCACTTCGCGCCAGTAGATTTCTACTGTGTTATTAGCGGGGTAATCGCTTGGTGATGCAAAGCCCAGGTTAAACTGTACGGGGCGGATTTCCAGACGTAGCGCGATGTCGCCTGCTCCGCTTGGGGCTGCTGCCGGGGTTACTGCTATCGGCATACCTGTTGTGCCGCCTGTGATTATCGGCAGTATTTCTAAGTGCAGGTTTGCTGTTATTCTGCTTGTGGGGTCTGCTGGTACTTCGCTTAATTGTGCCATTTGGGCGCGGTGCAGGTATATCGCCAGCACTGCCGTGCCGCCTATGGGGATTGTGCAAGTGCAGGCGTCGGTGCAGGAACAACCTACCCACGCGCTGTTAAACCATCCCTCGCCTGCTCCCGTTATCTCTCTGCCTATATGCGCAAGCGGTATCGGGGCTACAGTGCTGGTATTGGTTACTGTCACAAGCTGTCTGTGCCATACTCCGTCGTTAAACGGCTCCGATACATATACGTTGTAATCCTGTATCGTATGGCTCGCTGTGATTGTGGGGGCGGTGATGGCCAATGTTATCGGTATGCAGTGACTGCTGTTTTGGTGGGCTGTATTTGCCGCGCCGTCGGTATGGGTATGGCCTGTAGTTGTTGGGGTTGTGTTGCTTCTTGCGTAGGTGAGTTGCAGATAGTCGCGGTGCGGTGCGTCTGGGGCTGTTACTGCGTGGGTTACACGGCCTGCCATTACGCCCGTCGCGCTTGTGGGTTGTATCGTAAATGAATGATTAAACGTCGTGTCTGTTGCAGGTGTGCCTGCGGGTACTGCGGGTAGCACTCCTGTAGTCGGCCAGTTGCCAACTATCTCGAATATTCCACTTGTAAATACATGGGTGGTGATTTCTGCAAGTGCTATATTCATACGTGTGGAGAGGTTGCGAAGCTGTACCGTGCGTGCGCGTGCGGTCGCCAACTCGCCCCATTGCATTGTTGCATTCCACTCGGCGGGAAGTATTACTTCAAAGTTTACGGGGCGGATTTCCAGACGTAGCGCGATGTCGCCTGCTCCGCTTGGGGCTGCTGCCGGGGTTACTGCTATCGGCATACCTGTTGTGCCGCCTGTGATTATCGGCAGTATTTCTAAGTGCAGGTTTGCTGTTATTCTGCTTGTGGGGTCTGCTGGTACTTCGCTTAATTGTGCCATTTGGGCGCGGTGCAGGTATATCGCCAGCACTGCCGTGCCGCCTATGGGGATTGTGCAAGTGCAGGCGTCGGTGCAGGAACAACCTACCCACGCGCTGTTAAACCATCCCTCGCCTGCTCCCGTTATCTCTCTGCCTATATGCGCAAGCGGTATCGGGGCTACAGTGCTGGTATTGGTTACTGTCACAAGCTGTCTGTGCCATACTCCGTCGTTAAACGGCTCCGATACATATACGTTGTAATCCTGTATCGTATGGCTCGCTGTGATTGTGGGGGCGGTGATGGCCAATGTTATCGGTATGCAGTGACTGCTGTTTTGGTGGGCTGTATTTGCCGCGCCGTCGGTATGGGTATGGCCTGTAGTTGTTGGGGTTGTGTTGCTTCTTGCGTAGGTGAGTTGCAGATAGTCGCGGTGCGGTGCGTCTGGGGCTGTTACTGCGTGGGTTACACGGCCTGCCATTACGCCCGTCGCGCTTGTGGGTTGTATCGTAAATGAATGATTAAACGTCGTGTCTGTTGCAGGTGTGCCTGCGGGTACTGCGGGTAGCACTCCTGTAGTCGGCCAGTTGCCAACTATCTCGAATATTCCACTTGTAAATACATGGG
>Ga0209755_10000959_pt1 | contig 48567 bp, 49 predicted proteins | sample TergutCo191P1_FD_187301 | JGI IMG/M metagenome (GOLD analysis project Ga0209755, IMG submission 187301) | Cornitermes sp. P1 segment gut microbial communities from Petit-Saut dam, French Guiana - Co191P1 (SPAdes) (version 2) | ecosystem: Host-associated > Arthropoda: Insects > Digestive system...
TGAGCCGTTTCCTTAACGCTACTCTGGATAAAATAAAAAATCTGATTAAAGTAATAAAATCGCAGGCGACGGATCTTGCGAAAGTAGGCACAGACCTATCGTCTAACATGACAGAAACCGCAGCGGCGATTAACCAGATCACCGCTAATATTCAAAGCATAAAGGGAAGGGCAATAAATCAGAGCGCAAGCGTTTCCGAAACTAACGCTACAATGGAACAGATTACAAACAACATTCATAAACTTAACGAGCAGGTTGAAAGGCAGACGACTTCGGTTGCGCAGTCATCATCCGCCATCGAAGAGATGCTTGCAAACGTTCAGTCTGTTACAAACACCCTTATAAAAAATCAAGAAAATGTTAACTCTCTTACAACCGCTTCCGAAGTAGGACGTGCAAGTCTTCAGGATGTAGCTACGGACATACAGGAAATTACCCGTGAATCCGAAGGCTTAATGGAAATTAACTCTGTAATGGAAAATATCGCGAGCCAGACCAACCTGCTTTCAATGAACGCAGCTATTGAAGCCGCTCACGCAGGCGAAGCTGGTAAGGGCTTTGCCGTTGTCGCCGATGAAATCAGAAAGCTTGCGACAAATTCATCCGAACAATCCAAGACAATCGGCACTGTTCTTAAAAAGATTAAATCGTCAATTGACAAAATTACAGCGTCAACAAATGACGTTCTCTTAAAATTTGAAACAATTGACGAGCATATAAAAACCGTTTCGGAACAAGAAGAAAATATCCGTAACGCGATGGAAGAGCAGAGCCAGGGAAGTAAGCAGGTACTGGAAGCCGTAGGAAGCCTTAACGACATAACTCAGCATGTAAAGAGCGAGTCCGAAGAAATGCGCACAGGTTCCAAGGAAATAATAAAAGAAGGAAAGAACCTTGAAGTTATTACGCAGGAAATTACAGGCGGTATGAACGAAATGGCGACAGGCGCGGATCAGATTAATATAGCTGTGCATCAGGTAAATGATTTAACCGCAACCAACCATGAAAAGGTAGAAACCTTGATGGCGGAAGTATCGCGGTTTAAAGTTGCATAGGTTAGTAAATTTGAGGAATTATAACTAGATTCTTATATTCGCATTTAGGGTAAAAGGAGTGAAATAATGGCGGAGACCAAATATGAGCCGGTGACAGATCCGCAAAGTCTGTCCCTGTGCCTCGCGAGAATTCGTAAAGCTCAAGAAACTTATGCGGCATTCAGTCAGGAACAGGTGGACAAGATTTTCTTTGCTGCAGCCAGAGCGGCGGCAAAACAGCGGATTCCGCTGGCAAAAATGGCAGTTGCTGAAACAGGTATGGGAATTGTAGAAGATAAGGTAATTAAAAACCTTTACGCTTCGGAGTACATTTATAACGCTTATCGTAACGAAAAAACTTGCGGCGTTATCGAAGACGATCCTGCGGCTGGCTTTACGCGAATCGCGGAGCCTATCGGCATGGTGGGAGCTGTTATACCTACTACCAACCCGACATCTACGGCGATTTTTAAAACTCTTTTATGTCTTAAAACACGCAACGGCATCATCATTTCTCCGCATCCGCGCGCAAAGAAAAGCACCAACGCGGCAGCAAAGATAGTGCTGGACGCGGCGGTGGAAGCCGGAGCGCCCGAAGGAATTATCGGCTGGATAGACGAGCCAAGTTTGGAAATGACAAACATGGTAATGAAGGAAACTGATACAATTCTCGCCACAGGCGGGCCTGCCATGGTCAAGTCGGCGTATTCTTCCGGCAAACCTGCCATCGGCGTAGGCGCCGGTAACACTCCTGTAATTATGGCTGAGAGCGCGGACATTTTATTAGCCGTTAATTCTGTCATCCATTCTAAAACTTTTGATAACGGTATGATCTGCGCCTCAGAGCAGTCCGTAGTTGTCCTTGCTTCGATCTACGACAAAGTGAAAGCGGAGTTTACAAAGCGCGGCTGTTATTTCCTTAACCCGGAAGAAACCGAAAAGGTACGCAAAACAATTATCGTAAACCATGCGCTTAACGCGAAAATCGTCGGGCAGAAGGCGTCGAAGATCGCAGAGCTTGCAGGCGTCAGCGTTCCCGAAACAACAAAAATTTTAATCGGCGAAGTGGAGAGCGTGGAATTATCTGAAGAATTCGCTCATGAAAAACTTTCCCCGGTACTGGCGATGTACAAAGCCGCCAACTTTGATGATGCGCTGGATAAAGCCGACCGTCTGGTAAAAGACGGCGGCTACGGTCACACCGCCAGCATTTATCTCAACACACAGACTGATACAGAAAAGCTCGCCGCGTTCTCAAACCGCATGAAAGCATGCCGTATTGTGGTTAATACCCCGTCGGCTCACGGCGGTATCGGCGACTTGTACAACTTCAGGCTGAAGCCGTCACTTACTTTGGGCTGCGGCTCGTGGGGCGGTAACTCAGTCTCGGAGAATGTCGGCGTGAAGCATCTGCTTAATATCAAAACGCTGGCGGCAAGGAGGGAAAATATGCTTTGGTTCCGCGCTCCTGAAAAGGTGTATATAAAGAAGGGCTGCTTACCTGTAGCTCTTGATGAATTAAAAAATGTAATGGGGAAAAAACGCGCGTTCATCGTAACCGACCAATTCCTCTATAGTAATGGTTATACCAAACCCATCACCGCTAAACTTGACGAGATGGGCATTGCTCACGATACATTCTTTGACGTAGCTCCCGACCCGACTTTAGGCTGCGCGAAAATCGGCGCCGCTCAAATGAGCACTTTCAAGCCCGATGTAATTATCGCCCTCGGCGGCGGTTCCGCCATGGACGCGGCAAAGATCATGTGGGTTCTGTATGAGCACACGGATGTAGACTTCGCCGATATGGCAATGCGCTTCGCGGACATTCGCAAGCGCGTGTATACCTTTCCCAGAATGGGCGAGAAAGCATACTTCATCGCGATTCCAACTTCCGCCGGAACGGGAAGCGAAGTAACACCTTTCGCTGTTATCACCGATGAAACAGTTGGAATGAAATATCCGCTCGCGGATTACGAGCTCATGCCTGACATGGCGATCGTAGACGCCGATATGCAGATGAACGCCCCGAAGGGTTTAACATCCGCATCCGGTATCGACGCTGTAACACATGCGCTTGAAGCTTACGCTTCGGTAATGGCAACCGACTACACTGACGGTCTTGCTATTCAAGCGTTAAAAGTAATTTTCGAGTGGCTGCCCGTAGCGTACAACGAAGGCGCGGCAAACGCCGTCGCCCGCGAGAAAATGGCAAACGCCGCTACAATCGCAGGTATGGCTTTTGCCAACGCATTCCTTGGCGTGTGTCACTCGATGGCGCACAAGCTCGGCGCGTTCCACCATCTGCCGCACGGCGTTGCCAACGCATTGATGATTTCGGAAGTTCTTCGCTTTAACGCTGTTGAAGTTCCTCCCAAAATGGGAACTTTCCCCCAATATGATCATCCCAAAACCTTAAGACGTTACGCGGAAGTAGCGGAAGCAATGGGGCTTGGCGGCAAGAATGACGAGGAAAAACTCGACAAACTTATTGAGGCTGTCGAAAAACTCAAAGACGCTATCGGTATCAAAAAGACAATCAAGGATTACGACATCGACGAAAAAGATTTCCTTGCGCGTTTAGACGAGATGAGCGAGCAGGCTTTTGACGATCAATGTACAGGCGCGAATCCGCGTTATCCGTTAATCGAAGAAATTAAAAAGATGTATCTTAACGCTTTCTACGGAAAGAAGGAGAAGGTGTAATGGGCAACTATAAACTTGATAAAGTAATCTCTGTTCGTACCTCAAAGACAATCTACCGTGACGGCGACAAGGTTATCAAACTTTTAGGCGAAGAATACACAGCTCCCCGCGCAATGTCCGAAGCCCTGAACTTTGCCGCAGTTGGCGAAACAAAATTGAAAGTTCCCAAATTGTATGAGGTTACGCAAATCAACGGCAAGTGGGCTATTGTATGGGACTATGTTGAAGGCACTTCGCTTGACATCCTTATGGAAAAAAATAAAGACAAGACCCAAGCATATCTTGAACGCTTTGTGGATATTCAAATTGATATGCACAGCTACAGCGCAAGCTGGCTTCCGCTACTTGCCGAGAAAATGGAAAGAAAAATAAAAACATCTGTTCTTGACGCTACCTGCCGTTATGAGCTGCTCGGAAGACTTGCCGGTATGCCGAAAAACACAAAACTCTGCCACGGTGATTTTAACCCAAGTAATGTTGTTATAACCGATAAGGACGAGGTGTACATAATCGACTGGTCTCACGCCGCTCAGGGCGAACCTCTGGCGGACGCGGCGCATACATATATGTTGTTCTGGCTGTCGGGTAACATTACCATGGCTGAGAAATATCTCGCGCTCTTTTGCAAAAAGAGCGACACGCCCAAACAGCTTGTGCAGAAATGGCTTTCCATTGTCGCGGCTTCGCGCCTTCCCAGCGCAAGGAATGAAGAAAAAGAATTCCTTTTAAGCTGGGCAAATGTAGCTGAATATCAATAAGAGGGGTTAAAACTATGAAGGTAACAGTATGTATCGGCAGCGCATGCCATGTAAAAGGCGCGGCGAAAATAGTTGATGAATTGCAATATCTTATAGCCCAGAAAAATTGCGGCGATAAAGTTGAGCTGGCAGGCGCGTTCTGCATGGGTAAATGCCAAACAGGCGTTTCTGTTACAGTAGACGATGCCTACCATTCGCTCAAACCGGAAGACACTAAAAAATTCTTTGAGGAACAAGTCGCGAAAAAACTGAAGTAAAAGAGGGGATGCGGATATGGACAAAATTACTGTCTGCATGGGGAGTTCCTGTTTCGGCAAGGGAAATCAAGCCACTGCCGAAGCGGTTACACAGTTTATTGAGGAGCATAAGCTCGAAGATAAAATAGAAGTGGCAGGCTGCCTTTGCAGCGGCCATTGCGCCAAAGGTCCTAATATAATGGTAAATGACAAACTCATTTCCGGCGTTTCGGAGCAGAGCATAGGCGCGGTTATCGCGCAGGAACTGGGGCTTGCGTTATGAACCTGTTAAAGAAAAAAGCGCCGGTTCACACGGTATATGAAAAATGTCTTGACTGTTACAAGTGCATCCGCATGTGCCCTGTAAAAGCGATCAAAGTTGTTAAAGGGCAGGCTCATATCATGTACGAACACTGTATCTGCTGCGGACGCTGCGTTACAAACTGCCCCACTCAGGCGAAGCGTTACAGAAGCGATGTTGAAACAGTAAAGCTGCTTTTATCCGGGAATAAGAAGGCTGTAGTTTCCCTTGCTCCTTCTTTTGTTTCAGATCTTCCCGGCTGGACAAGCGAAACAATTATTGCCGCCCTTAAAAAACTTGGTTTTCATGCCGTTTCTGAAACTGCACTCGGCGCAGATTTTGTTTCAGCCCAAATAGCGTACGACCTTGGGTCGGGTGACCTTGGGTCGCAAGACTTTACACAAGGCAGCGATAAATCGCGCCTTATGATCTCTTCTGCTTGTCCTGCCATTGTTGCTTATATCAAACTCTACAGACCGGAACTTGCTCCGTTTGTATCTCCTCATGCGTCGCCGTTGTTAACACACTCAAGATTTTTACATTCTCATTACGGAAAAGAAACCGCTGTAGTGTTTATCGGTCCCTGTTTCGCCAAAAAGCAGGAATCTGATTTATATGAAAACGATATTGACGCCGCGATTACATTTCAGGAACTTGCCGAATGGCTTGAAAAAGAGCGCATAACACCCGAAAGCGTTACAAGTTTAGTTACACCCGATTGTGTTTTCCAGCCTCGCCGCAGCGCAAAGGGTGCGTTTTTCCCAATCGAAAACGGAGAGGTAACTGCCTTTAGCGCTTATATGTCCAAAGCAGTATCCAATGCGGCGGCAGCCGGACAAAAAATCGATACTATTTCAACATCCGGTATTCGGGCTGTAAAAAGATTATTAGCAGGTTTTGAACCGGAATCAATTGAAAAGCCTTTATTTTTAGAACTATTGGCTTGTTCCGGCGGCTGTATAAACGGCCCCGGTATGTCTGCCTCATTGCCTGGAATTATTCGCAATACCCGTCTGCAAAGTTATGCTGGCACCGCGGACAACACACTCGACGATACCACTCTTTCAAAATCGCCTTTAATTGAAGCGAATTACCCTCTTTCCGCGCTGCCTAAAACAGTTTATTCAGAACAGGAAATCGCAGAAGCTCTCCAGTTGGTCGGCAAGTCTAACCTCGACGACAGGCGAAACTGCGGAAGCTGCGGTTATGATACCTGCCGCGATTTAGCCGTAGCTCTCTTGAACGGCTGGGCGGAAAAATCAATGTGCGCTTCATATATGCGACATCTTGCAAGTCAAACCGCAAATGGAATTATGAAATCAACTCCGTCGGGAGCTGTCATTGTAAATAAGGAACTTTTGATTATCGATTGCAATGAACCTTTTGCCAGAATCATGGGAGAGGAGACAGAAAAATTATATGCCGACAAGCCGGGGCTGGAAGGAGCGGATTTAACCAAAATTGCGCCTTTTGCGTCTCATTTTAAATCTGTTATAGAACCGAACGGTCCAGATCAGGTGCAGTGCGATGTCAGGGAAGGAAAGAAAATATTCCATATAAAAGTATTTGCCATCGAAAAAGGCGAAACTGCGGCAGGAATAGTGGACGACATCACAGAGCCAAGAGTGCGCATCGACAAAACTGTTGAACGCGCGCAGGAAGTAATCAAGAAAAACGCCGCCGTTACTCAGCAAATCGCCTTCCTGTTAGGTGAAAACGCGGCAGAATCGGAAGCAATTTTAAATTCCATCATCGAATCGTACACTGCGGAAGAGGAAGATCACGATGCCTGAAACATCGGTAGCCGAAGGTTCCCGCGGCAGTTTAACCGATAACGCCGCCAATTTAATGATCAAAGATACCTTCATTGAGGTTGAGTACTCCCAGCTATGCAAACACAAGCAGAGCTCGCCCGGAGATATGTTCATTACGCAAAAAAATCCTAGTGACGGCAGGGTGATTACCGCTCTTTCTGACGGGCTTGGCTCCGGGATAAAAGCTGGTGTGCTTGCATGTCTAACAGCGACAATGGCGGTTAAATTCATTTCCTTTAACATTCCCATTAAACGCGCGTCTGAAATTATAATGAACACCCTGCCTGTGTGCAGCGAGCGCGGAATCAGTTACGCCACATTCACTTTGATTGATATTTCTCAGGACGCGACGGTTAAGGTTTTAGAGTACGACAATCCGCCCTGCATACTTATCCGGCAAAAAACGGTTGTGGATCTGGAAAAAGAAAAAACAGCTTTCCATCGTCAGGATAAGACAACAGGACCGAAAAACGACACAGCGGTTTTTTACTCACGCTTTACCGCCCAGCACGGCGACCGGCTGATTTATTTCTCCGACGGCGTAAGCCAGGCGGGTATGGGCACAAAAGTAAATCCTTTCGGCTGGACTGCGAAAAAGGCGCATAACTTCGCTCTTGAACAGGTGATGCGAAACCCGGAAATAAGCGCGAGAGACCTTTCCTACTCGATTGTACAGCAGGCTTCGTTATTCGACATCGGAAAACCAAAAGACGATATCTCTTGCGGCGTTGTGTATTTCCGTAAACCCAGGGACATGATGGTGCTTACAGGTCCTCCGATGCACCGCGAGAGCGTTTCGGAGATGGCAGGAATATTTGCCTCCTTTAACGGTAAAAAAATATTATCAGGCGGAACTACCGCTACAATCATAAGCGAACAGCTTGGAAAACAAATCAAGGTCAACATGAAAAGCTACGACAAAAACATTCCGCCGTGGTCGGACATGGAAGGCGCGGATTTGGTTACAGAAGGCATTATCACTTTGGGCGCAGTTTCGGAAATGCTTGAACATTACGGCGAGATTGATACTTACTCCTTAAAGCAGAACGCCGCGACCCGCATGGTGAATTTATTTATGGAAAGCGACAGGATTACTTTTATCGTAGGAACTGCAATCAACGAAGCTCATCAGGATCCCAATATGCCTGTGGAACTTGATATACGGCGCAATGTGGTAAAACGTATAGCGTCACTATTAAAAGATAAATTCCGTAAAGAGATTATAATTAAATATTTTTAGATTTTTCGTTCTTTAAATAAAAATGAAAGTTTATATTTCATTATTAGTTGTGATTATTTGCCGCCTTAATCAATTTTTTACTTCACCTCAAAATTAACGCTGGTAGGACTGCCGTTATAAGAATCCGTCGCTACCCGCCATTCATTACCGGTGGTTCTGACAACGATTCTTATTTGGTAAAGCCCTGGCGGTATGGTGTCGGGGATTGAGCATGGCATATCTAAAATACCGGTTAACCCCGATGCAGGTTCACGCGCGGCGGCGGAAGATGTGGTCGTACGTATGATTGCCATAAGAATACCATCGTTATTTAATAATGCCGCGCTGAAATTACCGCCGGGGAAACTTTCTCCAAAATGATTCAGTCTGGTGGTAACGGTAAATGGCTCATCATAAACTGCGGAAGATTGACTTACAGTTAAGCGTTCAACCGCCATCCCGTAACCGCCTGTCGGAGCGGGGCTTCCTTTGGTAACGGTTAAATCAATGCTTGTTGGAACGCCTTCACTGGAAAATGTCGCAACCCGCCATTCGCCGCCGTCTATTCTTACAAGCATTCTCAATTTATAAACACCAGGGCTTACTGCAGCGGGGACAGAGCTGTTTATATTTCTGATAACTCCACTGCCTGTTCCGGCAGGGAGTTGCGTGGTATTCCATGTTCCAAGAACTGTAACAATATTGCCGTTATTATCCAATAATGCGGCTCCCATCTGACCGTTTGGGGGAAATTGTTCCGTTCCAAAATTCTTTAATCTGAAACTTACCGTTAACGGTTCATTTTGCGCGACAGTAGTTTTACTGGCTTCAAATAAAGTAAGACCTATCCCGAAACCGCCTCCGCGCGTTCCGGTTTCTTCGTTGACAGTAAAATTATAAGAGGAAGGAACCTCCTCGCGAATCGCAGATCGTGTAACAATTTTCCATTCGCCGCCTTCGTATCTTGTTACAATTCTTAATTTATAATCCCCTGGCGCAACGGTTTCAGGCGCGAAGCAATTCATTGTTCTTGTGAATGATCCTTCAGGATAACGCTCGCCATAATCCGCGATTCCGACTACCGCAGCCACAGACTGCGCCGTTATGGTATCGCTTGTATCTGTCAGCGCCACACCAACCTGACCGCCTGAAAAATATCCGAAACTGGTTACTTTGGCGGTAACCGTAAAAAATTCATTTTGAGTTACAGTTGTTTTATTGGCGGTACATGTTCTTAACCCCATTTCGTTGATGCCGGTGCCGCCCTGATCGGGTTTTATATTTGCGAATAGAGCATCTACTTTATATGCATGCATAGTAGTATTAGGAAGATTTCTGTTCATGTCGCTGATATAATACCATCCGTCTCTGGAACCTCTCCAACCCAAGTTGATATGAAACCTTCCTTGACTGTCGTATCCGTCTATCACAAACGCATGACCTCCTCCTGAAGCATACATCGGTAAACCAGCGTCTAACTGTGCGCGTAACAATGCTTCATATTCGGTGTCGGTATAAAAAAGGCGTAAAATACGTCTAAAACTTTTGTCATAACCGAAATTTTCAGTCATCATTCTATAATATTGTGTGCTCCATGAACCTATGTTTGTGTATATGCCTCTTGCCAGGCCAACATGATACATTAATCTTGCCATCGCATTTTTTTCCTGCTCATTTTTATCTGTACCGTCAATGCGATAGGTATCGCGGATATTATTCCAATCGTACGGGAATTGGCTTAAATTCACAGCCGGCACTGTGACACCATAAGGATCAACTACGCTGCTTGTCCCGCTGCTCCGCTCCGGATGTTTATGAAAATTAATAATTTGAGCCCATGCGGTCGTTGCGCAATTGGTAATGAGCCGCCCATTTTGGGAATGTTCTTTTGGATGACCGGGAACAATAGGAAACAGATTGTTGAACGGGGGTGATTGGCTCCATTTTGTTGTTAACAGCGGTCCTACTACACGGTTAGGATTTATTTCTTCAGTTACATCACCGTCAGGTTCAAAAAGAGGGGATGATCCGCCGTCATCAAAATCATCGCTGTCAGTTCCCGCGGGAATAATTATTGTTCTGCCTGCCGCGTTACATTTTGAACAGTGTTCTACTCTGACGCCGTCTTCTTCATCGGTTGCGGGTGTTACTTCCCATACCCATGTATGAGCGCAGATTTCACCGCCGTTTTGATTATTGTTATTATCTCCGTTGTTAATTTCACACGAGAAAACCAAAAGCGCGAAAATTGCATAAAGCGCGAGTATACTGATTTTTACCTTCACAAAAAACCCCTTTAACATATTTTATACTATTTTATTATTTTTTGTCAATTTTGTGTTCATTGCTCATTCTTCATTATCTGTTGTAAGGCTTATTAGATTTTAATTCGTACACATTTAAGGCAGCTGAACCGTTGGTGATTACCGCTCCTGTTATAACAGTGGGCAGTTTGCGACAATTCGTGACGTTAACTGCCCACTGTTCAATGTTCATCGTTAAAAAGTTCGTACCGCACGAACCCTGAGGGAAGTAGTCTTGGCAGATGAGTCAGTAGCAGAACTACCGCTAGAGACTACACTATGTGCATTATTGGCGCCACCTGTGCTTGGCTGCGACGAAGCCCAGTACCGTGACGCTGCTGAGATATTAAAATGAGAGGATAATTGACTGAATTCTAGTTCGCGTATTTTCTCCAATTCGCGAAAGCTTGGAAGGAACCAATCATTTTTACCGCCGCCGTTGTATGCTACCGCCGCTTTTGCGGCATTGTTGGCGGTTGTATCATCGGAATGTGCTGCAATGATAGCGGCTGTATTGGCTTTGCCATTTCCTATGGTTTGTTCAGTTCCACTTACATTTACATTAGTTGATGACCACGTTAGAGAGCCTTGATCAACAGGAGCGATTTCAAGATAGTGGGCTAATCCTTCGCCTGTTACGGTAAAACCTTCTGCTAATACATAGAAAATTTTTCCGCCGCCAGGACCTGTATCGCCTACTTCAGTATTGCGTGGTGATCCGTCAGTTTCACCGCAACTGCAAGTTTTAGTTGATTGGGCTGGATATGTTGTGCTGGTTACTGTCCAGTTGCCCCAAGTGTGCTGTCCTGTGGCAGCTTGTATTACAGTATCGCATACAGTACAAGTCTGGGCTGTGTTGCAAGTTGCCGTTACTCCGGGGGTGTGCCCTGTGGCGGCTTGTATTACCGCACTACATTCCGTGCATGTCTGGGCTGTTGTACAAGTTGCCGCCGCTCCGGGAGTGTGCGTGTGTGAATTCCCATTGTCTCCATTGTCGCAAGACACTGCGACAAATCCGATAAGTGCGATTACGGCAATAAAAAGCCATATCTTGTTTTTGTTTTTCTCCATCGAAAAACCTCTCTTTACGTTTTCGTATCCTTAGGATATGTGTTCGTCAACAATTTATATAAACCTATACAGGCTTATTTTTCTCTTTTAAAAAACGGGTCATTTAATCGACCGATTAAAAGTTACAGTTTAAGTAACAAAGACTAACGGGGGTTTTTATGGTATACGGCTACATTAGGGTAAGCACAGATAAGCAATCGGTTGATAATCAGCGTTTTGAAATTGAGCGTTTTTGTACACATAACGATTTATCCATTGACCGATGGATCGAAGAAACAAGAAGCGGCGTACAATTGCCTGAAAAACGTTTGTTGGGTTCATTGCTTGATGGAGCAAAGACAGGCGATTTAATCATCTGTTCCGAATTATCACGGCTTGGCAGAAACCTGTTTATGATCATGTCTATATTGAATAATTTATTACTAAATGGCGTAAAAATATGGACAATTAAAGACAATTACCGTCTTGATGACGATATTCAGGCGAAAATTCTCGCTTTTGCCTTCGGTTTATCAGCCGAAATAGAGCGCGGTCTCATCTCCCAGAGGACAAAGGAAGCTCTCGCCCGAAAGAAATCGGAAGGTATTAAACTTGGCAGACCGCTTGGGAGCAAGTCCGTCAAGCTCAAACTTTCAGGTTATGAAGCGGAAATACAGGCTTTATTAGACGCAAAAGTGTCAAAAATTGAGATTGCCCGAAGATTCGGGGTGTGCCGAAAGACAGTTACCAGATTTACTAAAAAAAACATAAAATTGCCCAAAAATCTGAATATGGGTTGAAATAAATTAAAAAAGTGATATATTTTATACATAGGTAATTGAGAACATTAAACGGTCGTTTAACTTTCCCACTTTCTTAATCGCTTGTATTTTATTTAAATAAAGATTTTTATTTTTGTATTATAGACCCTTATGATGATTTTGAAGAAGCTTTTTTGAAACAACAAAATCCTATACACCCGGAATTTTTATGATTCATACGGTGCCGGTAGATGTTGAAGATGAAGTGATCACACTTTCACCTTTCGGTATATAAATTATGGCAGTGTTAAAACACGCAACACTTTCGTATTATTTTGAAAATAGACAAAACAGGTTAATAATTCCGGTGCAAATACATTCTGTCCTGTTTAACTCCGTGCTGTCAGTATCTACAAACGCTTTTTTCTTTTGCCGCCCTCCATTTGGTAATAAAATAGACTTTTCAAAAAAACAAGATGAGGAATAATTGAAGTCACGCCAAACGTATGGCATTGTTAAAATCTATAAAAAAGTGGTATATTAAGATTATATAAAAGGGTATAACATGAAAAAACACAAAGTGACAATATGCACCGGCACTGCCTGTTTTGTGATGGGCGGCTCGGAACTTCTTCTTCTGGAAGAAGAGCTTCCCGATGATCTTAAAGCAATTACAGAAATTGAAGGCTCTCCTTGCAGCGGTATTTGCAACCGCAGCGAATACTCAGGAGTGCAGGCTGACCATGCGCCCTTCGCGCAAGTTGACGGAAAAATAATTGAACAGGCAAGCGTCCAAAAAATCATTGAATGCCTTAGAACATTGGAAGGTTAATTATGCTTAACATGAACAACAACGCTCATCGTCTCAAACGTGAAATACTGGTACACCTTACCAAGATTCAGCTTGAAGGCAAACTTGATGAAGAAGTTGATAGCATACCAAAAGAACTTGCTCCGCTTGGGAGCGCGTCAATCCGCTGCTGTATTTACCATGACAGGGAAATAATCCGCCAGCGTGTGATTGCCCGTCTTGGATGGAGCCTTGAAGATTACGATGATAACAAACGGATTTCCGAATACGCAAAAGAAGCTCTTGCGCGAGAGAAACCAATCTGGCCTATACATACAGTTATAGACGAAGCCTGCAATGCCTGCGTGAGATCGCACTTTATGGTAACGAACGCTTGTCAGGCTTGCCTTGCCCGTCCCTGCCTTACCAACTGCGGGAAGAAAGCGATTGAGATTAAAGACGGTCGATCCTGGATTGACGGCAGTAAGTGCGTAAGCTGCGGTTTGTGTCTGCAAAATTGTCCTTATAAAGCGATCATTAAAATTCCAGTTCCCTGCGAAGAAGCTTGTCCTGTGGGAGCTATAACCAAAAATGAAAGCGGCAAAGAACGCATTGATTACCATAAATGTATTAGCTGCGGCAATTGCATGAGGGAATGTCCATTCGGCGCGTTGGTTGACAAGAGCCAGCTCGTTGACGTTGTAAAACACATTATGGCAGGCAAAACTGTTGTCGCCATGTACGCTCCGGCCGCCGCCGCCCAGTTCCGTGTTGAAAGCGGTCAGCTAGAAGGCGCGCTTTTAGCCTGCGGTTTTTCAGGCGTTGTAGAAGTAGCGCTTGGCGCGGACATTACAGCAGATAAGGAATCTGAAGAATTCGAAGAACGCGCAAAACAAGGCGATAAAATGATGACTACTTCATGCTGCCCCGCCTATGTAAGAGCAGTGCGCCTTCATGTGCCGCAGCTTGCGGATTGCATTTCCACCACCCATACCCCGATGCACTACGCCGCTGAAATCGCGAAAAAAGAATACCCGAATTGTATTACAGTTTTTATCGGACCATGTCTTGCCAAACGGCAGGAGGGCATGGACGATGATCTTGTTGATTACGTTATTACTATCGAAGAGATTGGCTCTCTTTTCATTGCCAAAAATATTGATGTGGCAAAGGCGGAAGTAGCTCCGGGGAAAAAAGTACCAACCTCAAGCGGAAGGAACTTCGCAAAATCAGGCGGCGTAGCGCAGGCTGTAAAGGCGCGGCTTAAAGATCCTTCAATCTTAAAAGAAGCAGTCATTGACGGTCTTGATAAAGCCGGCATGAAACGCCTCGCCGAGCTTGGTAAAATAAACGCAGGGGAACTGCCGCATACAGCAGACACGCCGAATCTTGTTGAGGTAATGTCCTGTCAGGGCGGCTGTATCTCAGGGCCTTTGGTGGTTACCAATCCGAAAGTCGCTTTAATGCAGTTGGGGAAGTACGCGGAAAAAGGTGAGCCAACTGCGGTTAAGTAAAGTTGACCGCTTTGTGTATGCCTTATATACTATAAATAGATATGATGCAATTAACAAATGACGAAAAGTTGAAACTCATGCGAAATCTCAACTGGGACTACCTTGATACACATGAGGATATGCTGGAAGTTATTGAAGGCAGGCTTGAAACATCAGGCGCTTTTACCCGGGATAAACTTTTTGTGCGCTCGTTAGAAAGACTCCCGTGGCATTATGTTGTAGCCCTTTGGGGCGTAGAAACAATTAAGGAACTGTATACGCCGGAAATTGCAAGGCGTATCTGGCCTAAAGAGAGGAGGTATCATTTTGATTTTGCCCTCGCAGTATTACGAAGAGAACCTCTACCCCCTGCAAGATGGGGTGATGAACACTATAAAAAAATGTGGCGTCCGGTTTTTTCTAACCGGTGGTACAGCGCTAAGCAGAGCGTATTATAACCATCGATATTCGGATGATCTGGATTTTTTTGTAAATGATGATAAATATTATTTAGAGCAGGTTAAAGAGGTTTTTTCCAAATTAAAAGAAGACGGTTTTTACTGGGACGCAGATATTGATTTTATCAGCAATAATACATTTACAAGTTTTAAGGTCGGCAGGAGTAAATCGGACACTTTATTAAAACTGGACTTCGTAAACGATGTTGCTGTCCGTTTTGGAGATATAGTTAAAACAGATATTTATTATCAAACTGATTCTATTCGTAATATGCTTTCTAATAAATTAACCGCCATATTCCGCTATGCTGCTAAAGATGCAGCGGATATTCGGGAAATCGCTCTTCGCGAAAATGTAGACTGGAATCAAGCTATTAGTGATGCGCGCCATAAAGAAGGCGGTGTAGAAATACCAATAATTTGTGACATTCTTCAAGGCATACCGCAAAGCGAATTTGAAACAATCGCATGGACAAAAAAGCCTTCTTGGGAAGAATTCCGCGCCGATATTGATAAAATTGTTCTTGATATGATGAGCTGTTTATAACCTCTGTACCTAAAAACTGGCGGACACTCGAAAAAAATTAGAGACTTGTCTTACAACAAGCCTCTAAAAGATTTTTATATTTCATCACTGTACTTACAAAGAAGTTTCCGGATTTATTCAACCTTAAATCTGTTTACTTCTTTAATCAATTTATTAATCGCATCCCTGTTTTTGGAGCTGATGTCGTTAACCTGAGTTACGGCGACATTGATCTGATCCGCTCCCGTAGCCATTTCGCCCATACCGGATGAAATTTCCTGCGTCACTTTTTCAAGGTTCAGGCTTTCCCTTATAACTTCCTGCGAGCCGTCAAGCATTTCTGACGAGCCGGTTCTTACCTGGTTTGTAATCTTGTTTACATTGCCTATTCCTTCCAGAATCTGCTTCGAGCCTTCCCCTTGTTCTTCCATGGCGTGCAGTATATTGTCTTCCTGTTGCGCTACAGTTTTTACGTTTGTATCAATCGACTCAAATTTGTTAAGCACGTTTTCGGTGGAATTGGAGATCTTGTCAATGGACTCCTTTATCTTCTTAAGCACCGTACTGATTGTTTTGGATTGTGTGCTGGAGTTTTCGGCAAGCTTCCTGATCTCGTCGGCGACGACGGCGAAACCCTTGCCCGATTCGCCGGCGTGGGCCGCTTCGATAGCGGCGTTCATCGAAAGCAGGTTTGTCTGGCTGGAGATGTTCTGCATGACGGAGTTGATTTCCAAAAGGCCTTCGGACTCTCTTGATATCTCCTGAATATCGGCCGCGACTTCCTGCAGCCCGCTGCGCCCGTCTTCAGACGCGACCGTCAGGTTCTTCACGTTGGAGCTGTTCTTTTCCAGTGTGCTGGTGACGGACGCTATATTGGCCACCATTTCTTCGATAGCGGCTGATGCCTTCGATACGTGAGTATTCTGCTCCTCGACGTTTGTATTTAGTTTCTTGATGTTAATTGTAACCTGTTCCATTGTCGCGTTCGTTTCGGTTACGCTCGCGCTCTGGTTTATAACCCTGCCTTTGATACTTTGAATGTTGGCGGTTATTTCGTTTACAGCGGCGGCAGTTTCGTTCATGTTACTCGCGAGTTCGTTTCCGATACCGGATAATATTTCGGCTTCCTTTTTGATTATTAAAATCAGCTTCTTTATCTTTTCTATTGTCTGGTTGAAGTAACGGGAAAGCTCCGTAATTTCATCTTTTCCCTTTTCCGGGATCTTTACCGTAAGATCGCCTTCGCCCTGCGCTATATCTTTTAATGTCTCGGCTACCTTTACAACCGGCATCATTGTAAAATGAAGGACAAAATATATTGCCACCGCTACTATCGCGGCTATCAAAAGTGCGATAACGATGGTCAGCTTTGTCATATCGTTTACTTCGGATAAAATATAGTCTTCTCTTGCCGCTACCATGACAGACCAGAACGCGTCTGAATTGCCGATACGGGCGGGCGAAAAGAAAGTTTCCAAAGTTGTATGCATTGCAGGGGAATACGAAGAGCTGTGAAGAGCGGTTCCTTCCATCGTGGCTTTAATTGCGTTCGGCAGGTCTTCGCCTAAAAAACCTTCCGTATCTTTCATGTTTTTACCGATACGGTCCTTGAATGTATGCGCCAGTACAGTCCCGTCGTTCGCGTAAATAGCCATCAGTGATATTTCATCGTTCTCTTTGACGGTTTGTTCCAGTATATCCTGCATTTGCCCGATATTCACAAGATATCCGACAGCTCCTACAATCTGCCTTGCGTTATCATCAACAATAGGTCTCATCATTCTGACCAAATATGTATCCTTCCCGGCAACTGATCTATGGATTGGGGGTTCTACCCTGTCTTTTATGTTGTTGATGTTGAGACTGTTCAGGTATGCAATTGTGGCATCTATATCAGAAGTAGCTCTGGGAAGCAGCTCACCGGATTCCCTTGTGTAGCACATCGCGTATTGCCCTGTGGGAGTGGAACCTGTCCTGCCGATCATCCGCGCGTCCAGACCGTCAAGGGCGTTGGGTCTCCAAACCGTATAAATCTGTAAATACTCAGGATTGGCTTCCATGACCGCTAATATCATTTCGTCAAAACGGTCCCGCCGTTCTTCCGCCGCGAATCTATGGTACTGAGAAAATATATTCTCAAGAGTGCCAAGCATCGTAAAACGGGCGTTTTGCCGGCCTTCCCAGAACCCGGCTTGTTCACTTGATATTAAATGAATTACATCTCTGTTCAGCTTAATTGCAATTTCTGACGAACTGGTAAGCAGAATAATCGAGATTGTCGCAATAACGACAATCAGTATGGCAATAACCATAATACTCAATCTAATTTTTAGTTTCATTTTTTTCCTCTTTTATAGTACATATTAGAATTATAATTCAAAAATGGCTAAAATTGTAGAGTATTTCTATATATCTGTATATAAAAATTGGGAACTTGCTTTACGTAAAACAATAGATTATTGGTTAAAATAGTTATAAAACGTGTCAAAATGACTTATCCCTCCAAACCTGTCAAAATTTCCCCAAAATCCTATTGACAACTTCTCTTTAAAACATTAATCTATTACATAGTAAACAGATATGTATACTAATAATGTAATTGACAATATAAGGAGCAGAATATGTCAAAAGATGGAACTTTAAACGCGCTTAGCAAGGAGCAGGCTTATCAGCTTGCGGATATCACCAAAACACCGTCGCAGTTCGGGGCTTTGACCCCTCGGTGGCTGACGCGATTTATGGAGTTTAAAGGGCTTGAATCGGGCATTTATAGGGTAAATAGGGTTGTGGAGGGTGAAACTCCGCTCGATATTCTTTGCTCGTCCGAAAAAAAGAGCACGAAAATTCCGGCTGGCTTCGTCGAGTATCAGCAGAAACCGCGCGAATATATCCTTAACTCGATATCGACCACGATCAATGTTGATACGAGCGTTACCGATGTTTTTTCGTCACCTTACGATCAGACAAGGGAGCAGCTCAATTTGGCTGTTGAAAGTTTGAGGGAGAGGCAGGAGAGCCAGATCATCAATAATGATGATTACGGACTGTTAAAAAATGTTGCGGACAGTCAGCGCGTTACGCCGATTAAGGGAGCACCGATGCCTGATGATTTGGACGAATTGATTTCCAAAGTGTGGAAAGAACCGTCGTTCTTTTTGGCGCACCCGAGAGCGATTGCCGCTTTTGCCCGCGAATGCACAAGGCGAGGCGTACCGCCGAGTACGATAAACATTTACGGCGGAAATTTTATCCTCTGGCGCGGCATTCCAATTGTACCGACTGACAAGTTACTCGTGGACGGTGTTAAAAAACCAAAAGGAAAGGGTGGAAAAACAAACATTTTATTAATTCGCACAGGCGAATCGAAGCGCGGAGTTATCGGGCTTCATCAGAGCGGTTTACAAAATGAACAATCCAGAGGGCTTTCCGTCCGCTTCAAAGGCGTTGACGATGAAGGGATCGCTTCTTACTTGCTGTCGCTCTACTGCTCAGCCGCAATTTTAGCGGACGACGCAATCGCTGTTCTTGAAGACGTAGAAGTGGGCGATTACTATGATTACACCTAACGATATAAGTTTCGCGCAATCGGAGTTTTCACAAGCAGAGTTAAGCTCTTATGGTTTGCCAAGTGAAAAAGAATTGGCGGATTGGGCGCAGAGTTATTTTCCGGAGCTTAATGGAAGATGTGATAATGTTGATCCATCTTTTTTTTCTCCGGTAGTTGTACCGGGTACGAGTTTACCATCTTCTAATACAAATTCACAATCATCGTTTGATGTAAACCGTATTCGCGCGGATTTTCCGATTCTGAGTGAGAGACTTAGCAACGGTAAGCAATTAATATGGCTTGATAACGGCGCGACTACGCAAAAGCCGCGTCAGGTGATAAACCGTATTTCGTACTTTTATGAGCATGAAAACTCTAACGTACACAGAGGAGCGCATGAACTTGCCGCCCGCTCGACAGATGCTTATGAAGCGGCAAGGGAAACTACCGCGAGGTTTTTAGGCGCGCCGTCAAAAGATAATATTGTTTACGTTCGCGGAACGACAGAGGGGATAAATCTCGTCGCGCAAAGTTATGTGAAACCGCTGTTAAAACAAGGCGATGAAATTGTCCTGACTATTTTGGAACATCATGCGAATATTGTTCCGTGGCAATTAGTCGCGCAGGAAACAGGCGCAGTTATTAAGGTTGCTCCCGTTGATGATACGGGACAGATAATTTTATCGGAATACGAAAGATTGTTTACCGGGCGTACAAAGTTTGCATCCATTACTCATGTCTCTAACGCATTGGGAACAATTACTCCTGTTCACGAGATGGTTCAAATTGCTCATCGTTACGGTGTTAGAATTTTAATTGACGGAGCGCAGTCTGTCGCTCATACTCCGTTAAACGTAAGCGAACTGGACGCGGATTTCTATGTTTTTTCTGGTCACAAGATTTTCGCGCCGACGGGAATCGGAGCCGTATACGGTAAGACTTCCGCTCTTGAAGAGTCAAAACCGTATCAGGGCGGCGGCAACATGATCAAAGACGTAACTTTTGAACGCACAACCTACAACCCTGCGCCGAGCAAATTTGAAGCTGGAACGGGAAACATCGCTGACGCTGTCGGTCTTGGCGCGGCGCTGGAGTACGTTATGCAATTAGGTCTTCCAAACATTGCCGCCTACGAGCATGAACTTCTTGATTACGCAACACGCGAACTAAAAAAAATAAACGGTTTGCGCCTTATCGGAACCGCAAAGGAAAAAGCAAGCGCACTGTCTTTCGTTCTGGACGGAAAAAGTGTTGAACAAATTGGAAAACATTTATCGGAACATGGAATTGCGGTTAGAGCGGGACATCATTGCGCGCAGCCTATATTACGGCGTTTTGGATTGGAAGCGACAGTTCGCCCGACTATCGCTTTTTACAATACGCCTGACGAAATTGACGCATTGGTAAGAGCTATCAGGGAAATTGCATAATTGAGGTTAGCATGAATCAAAACACACGCGGTTCTTCAGAAACGCAAATCATGGCCGAAATAGAACGGGTAACCGGCATAATAGTCGATTCTGCCGAAGACAAGTTACGCGAAATGCCAAAACAGCCTGTTAAATCCGTTATAGTCGCCATGATTGGACAATTACAGCACATATTATTCCCAGGAGTTTTTGAAAGCGCAAATGTAAATAAGCATGGGTTGCGCGGTTCATTGGAAATACAAAGTCTTTCGTATAAAAATAGAATAAGCGTCATGCTTGAAGAAATATATAGCGATCTTTGCGTTCAGATTTCTTTAGCGCTGCGTTACGATTTACGTTATAAAGACATCGGACAAAACGAAATTGAGGAAGAAGCTGCAAAAATTACACATCAGTTTATTTCAAAAATACCTGAGATAAAGGAAAAACTTGATACGGATATTGAAGCTGCGTATAACGGCGATCCTGCGGCGTACAGTAAAGCGGAAATAATTGTGTCATATCCCGGCATTTACGCCGGAATGGTTCATAGGATCGCTCATGAGCTTTATTTGCTCTCTGTTCCGCTTATCCCAAGAATAATGAGTGAATATGCGCATAACGTCACAGGTATTGATATTCACCCCGGCGCTGTTATAGGAAAATATTTTTTTATGGATCACGGCACAGGCATTGTTATTGGCGAAACTACAGTTATTGGAAACAATGTCAAATTGTATCAGGGTGTAACTCTCGGAGCCTTGTCTACCAAGGGCGGACAAAGTATTAAGGGTGTTAAACGACATCCTACCATTCACGATAACGTAACAGTTTATTCCGGGGCTTCAATTTTAGGAGGCGATACCATCATTGGCGAAGGCGTTGTGATCGGCGGCAATGCGTTTGTTGTAAGATCGATACCGGAAAAAACGCGTGTCAGCGTTAAAAACCCTGAATTGCAGTATAAAAACAACAATATTTCTACGCATATCGAGCTGGATCAAAAGGAATTTTGGTATTATGAAATATAATATTTTAGATATGGTTGGCAATACTCCTGTTATAGAATTAAAAAATATTAAAGGTGCTCTGTCTCCTGATGTCAGCATATTCGCGAAAGCCGAATTTATGAATCCAAGCGGTTCTGTTAAGGATAGGGCTGCAAGAGCAATGATACTGCATGGTATCGAAACAGGAGAGCTGACAAAAAATAAAATAATTTTAGATTCCACGAGCGGTAACACGGGAGTCGCATACGCGATGTTCGGCGCGGCTCTTGGATATAAAGTTAAACTTTTTATGCCGTCAAACGTAAGTATGGAGCGAAAAAAAGTAATAAGAGCGTATGGCGCGCAAATTGCCGAGACAAGTCCGCTTGAAGGTTCGGACGGCGCGTACAATGCCGCCATGAAGGAAGCACAGAGCAAACCTGATATATATTTTTTTCCGAATCAATATGATAATTTTGAAAATTCGCAGGCGCATTATAACACAACAGGCGATGAAATTTATAAGCAATGCAATCCCACTCACTTTGTCTGCGGCGCAGGCACATCGGGAACTTTTATGGGTGTGTCAAAAAAATTAAAAGATACTGACGCGTCTATTCAGATAACGCTGATGCAGCCGGATTCGCCTTTTCACGGGCTGGAAGGCATGAAGCACATGGCGACAACTATCAATCCAAAAATATTTGACAGCAGTATTGCCGACAATCGTATCGAAGTTAAAACAGAAGACGCGTATAAAATGGCTCACCGCCTTGCCGCGGAAGAAGGCTTGTTTGTGGGAATAAGTTCAGGCGCGAATGTACACGCCGCTATTGAAATCGCTAAAACGCTTCCCGCAGGCTCGCGCATCGCAACCATACTCTGCGATAACGGATATCGATATCTCTCTGAACCGTTATGGAGAAATATTTAATGCTCAACCTTTTTCCCGAACACGAAAAAATTATCCGCGCCGAAGGTGAAAGCGCATACCCCAATGAATGCTGCGGCATTTTAATCGGCGAGATTGACGATAATGGTGTTAAAACGGTAAAATACACAGAGGCTATCCGCAATGCGCGTGAATATAAAGAACAGTATCATCGTTTTTTAATAACGCCCGAAGACATGATGCAGGCGGAGCAGACAGCGCGAAAAAGAAAACTGGATGTTATAGGTTTTTATCATTCGCACCCGGATCATCCCGCTATGCCGTCTGATTACGACAAGGAACACGCGCTGCCTTTTTATTCTTATATAATTGTATCTATAATGCAGAGAAAATCTGATGAATTAACAAGCTGGGAGTTGACAGCGGACAGGAAAAATTTTGAAAGTGAAAATATTTTTATAGGAGCAAAAAATGATTAATGTATTAATACCTTATGCGCTTAGATCTTTTACCGAGCGTAATGCCGAAGTGGAAGTTGAAGGAAAAACCGCAGGCGAGGCGTTAAACGCTCTTGCAAATCTTTATCCCGATATTAAAACGCATTTATTTGCAGATAACAAAAATCTTCGTGACTTTATTAATCTCTTTATCGACGGAAAAAACATCAACACCCTTCAAGGACTTGATACTCCTGTAGCGGAAAAGAGTGAAGTAATGATAATCCCTGCAATTGCAGGAGGAAATAATGGCTTTAGAACTTACAAATGAAGAAATATCCAGATACAGCCGTCATTTGCTTTTACCGGAAATCGGCGTTGAAGGGCAGGTAAAATTAAAAAACGCGAAAGTTTTAATTGTAGGCACAGGCGGTTTGGGCGCTCCTCTTGCGCTTTATCTGTCTGCGGCGGGAGTCGGAACAATCGGTCTTGTTGATTTTGACGAAGTGGACGCTTCAAATTTGCAAAGACAGATTATTCACAGTTCCAAAGACATAGGAAGACCGAAAGTCGCGTCAGCGAAAGACAGAATCAAAGGCATCAACCCTTTTGTGAATGTTGTTGTGCATAACACAATGCTTACAAGCAAGAACGCGATGGAAATAATCGGGGAGTACGATATTGTCGCGGACGGAACGGACAATTTTCAAACGCGCTATCTTGTAAATGACGCGTGTGTCTTTCTTGGAAAAGTAAATATTTACGGTTCGGTTTTTCAATTTGAAGGACAGTCAAGCGTGTTTTGCGCTTCTAGAGAAGCGCACGCGAAAGACGGACCATGTTACAGATGCATCTATCCGTCTCCTCCGCCTCCGGGACTCGTTCCCTCATGCGCAGAGGGCGGAGTAATGGGAGTTTTGCCGGGTATTATCGGAACCATTCAAGCAGCAGAAACAATTAAAATGATAGTCGGAGGGGCTAAACCTTTAATAGGGCGACTTCTTCATTTTGACGCATGGCGCATGAAATTCCGCGAACTCAATTTGGAAAAAGATCCAAATTGTCCTGTGTGCGGAAAAAATCCGTCAATTAAAGAACTCATCGACTACGAACAATTTTGCGGATTAAAAAAAGATAAAGACAGTGACCCGATTGAAACAATTACAGCCATCGATTTGAAAAAGCGTTTGGATTCAGGAGATAAAATTCAATTTATAGATATCCGTGAACCGCACGAACGCGCCATCGTCAAATTTCCAAACGCGATAATTATGCCGCTTGGTCAACTTGTTAGGCGGATGGAAGAATTGGACAGTTCTCTCGATTCAGTTTTCCTGTGCAAGATCGGACAGCGCAGCATTTTGGGAATACGCGCTCTGCGCGAAGCCGGCTACAAAGGCAGGCTTTTAAACTTGCAAGACGGCTTAAACGCTTGGGCAAGAGATGTTGATAATTCAATGCCGGTGTATTGAGATTTTGCAAAAGAATAAACCACGAACCTCACAAACAAGCGCCTTTGTCGCTTACACGATTTATGAAATTATTTTTTAATGTAAGTTTTCACTCCATTGTTAATTGTGATTAATTTCTCCCTATTACGGTGTTAGAGATTTTTTGTTACCAAAATATAGCGTAGTTTGTAAGACTACACTATATCTGGTGTACCGTTTTCCACAAGTAAGCTATGGAAAATGGCGGCTGCTATCATTGCGTTACCAGTTTTATTATTTCTTCAACTACCATTACCAATAAGATTTACACTAACAATACCTATATTATTTATATTATTGATGCTGTCTCCACGAGATTCAAAAATAAAATTCACCTGCGATGCATTTAAAAAATCACTATATTTAAAAAGTGCTTTTGATAGGTTTATTGTAAGCGTTCTTGTTTCTTCGTTCCATGTTGCGTTTTGGGTTTGAAAAGCATTACCTGTAATAATTCCTTGAGCATTCCACCAACTTTCAGCCTGGATATCCTGCCATGCAAATGTTAATAGATGATAGGTCTTTGTTGCAAATACCACTACTAACTGAGCGTTATTTGTTTTTGCCAAAGCTAAATTAGCGTTAGATAAGTTCCAGACAGCATGTTTATAATCAATTGAAACACCGTCTTCCTGAAGACCAAAAGAATAATTACCCATGTTTCCGCTAACAGGTTTTGGTGTAGTGTTATTATTACCATCAAATAGCCAAACACCATTAGCATCGCTATATCTACCTGTAAAACCAATTAATGTTAAGAAATCATTTGCAATTATATAATTACCTGTAACAATTTCAATAAATTCAGACCAATTTTCATTACTCCACGCATGGGTTGAAGTTAGAGTAACACCTGAACCATTATAGGAAATATTTCCTTTCCCCCAATTTTTTCCTGATTTTTTGGAAATATAATTATTTCCTGAAATCTCAATTGAGCCAGCTAAACTACCAAAAGAGGAATTCCAAATTCCATCTATTGATACAACATTGTTGTTGTTACCACTGCTGTCATAACTGCATACAACGCAAGGATTACCAGTATGATTAGTAATTTGTGTTTTATCTCCGCAGCTACATTCTTTCCAATGTTGTGTTGCGTCTTTTGACCATGTTTCGCTGTATGAATGTGAATGCGTTTCTCCATTATTTTCATCGCAAGCGATAAAAATAAAACCGATAATCGCAATAAGTGCGATTAATAATTTAATTACGTTTTTCATAAAAACTCCTCTTTGTTTAATGTTGCGTGTAACAACATTTTGAATATTTTAATTGCCTGAATACGCAATATAACCGTTGCTTCCGCTAATGAAAAATTTATTGTTTCCAAAAGCTAAAGCAGACGGTTAATCACTTTTTTTGTATCAGGCACTATTGCGTTCTCGACCCCCTAATTCGTAACAGGACCGAGAGTATTACTTGGATAACCATGCCCGGTATTCAGAGAAGAATGTCCACGATTTGCTGATATGAACTTACCTACCAAGTCGCTTGTAATTGTTAATTCGCTTTTATTATTTCCTGATATACCTGTAATAATACCAGTCCAAATAGTCGCATTAGCGCTGTCAGCATAGTACCAACCGAAATCATCCTTCCAACCGTCACCGCTTGTTATTGCGATAAGTTTTTCCCCAACTTTTGGCGTCCCGGTAATTGTAATAGGCAGAACAGGACCGAGAATATTACTTTCATAAACACTTATTCCATCATATTTAGCTGTGCGAGTTGCTTTTATATAACTATGTAACCATTCAATTCTAATGATTAATTCACTGTTATTCTGTCCAGATAAATTGTCAGAATAAATAAAATTCCAATAAATACCATCAGGGTCATAACCATAGTACCAGTGATAATCACCGTAAAAGAAGTTATCACTCGATACGGCGGTAAGTTTTGCCCCCATTCTTGGCGTTCCGCTGATGGTAATGGTGCTGTCTCCGTTATCGGGTGGATCATCTTTATCGCAAGCGGTAAATGTAAAACCAAAAATTGCCGCTAAAGCAATTATTCCGAACCATTTAATTATCTTTTTCATAGAAAAACCTCCTTTTATAAAAACGTTTTTAAAAAAAGTAAAATAATAGAATATACTTCTGTTTATTCAAAGAAACTGCTTTAATATTGAACCTCTTTTAATTTATATTACGCTATTAGACAATATTATGCAAGTTATAAAATTGGCTATAGGCAAATTGTTTATAATTTATATTGGCTATTAGCATATGTTATGACATTAAAACAGATTTTTATCCAAAATTTGAAGTATTTTCGAAAAAATGAGGGAATTTCTCAAATGAAATTAGCTGAAAAGTGCGATACATCACCCAGCTATATAGGCGAAATAGAAATTGGGCGAAAATTCCCTTCTGTTGAAATGATTGAAAAAATATCAAAAATTCTAAAAATTGAGCCATATCATCTTTTTAAAAACAATGAAAATAAAAGTATAGATGACGAAAGTGTCTATCCCTTACTGCCTAATACAATGAAGAATAAAATAAAAAATCAAATTAATTCATCGATCGATGAAATATTTAACAAATATTAATTTCTTAATCTAGCCGTTCAACAGCGTGATAAATCCGCCCTCTTATTTTATTCAAGACGGTTTAAACGCCTGGGCAAGAGATTTCGATAATTCGATGCCGGTATATTGACATAAAATAAACATTGTAATATCTTAATACATAGTAAACATATATGTGTTTATAAAATTCAACTTCATTGGAGGATAAAATGAAAAAATTATTTTTTGGGTTATTGATTGTAAGCGTATTGTTTGCGGTAATTACAACAGGGTGCAAATCAGGGAAAGCAGGTTCAGAACTTACCGTGGGAGCAACGCCGGTACCGCACGCAGAATTGCTTAATCTTGTTAAAAGCGATTTAGCAGAAAAAGGAATTACTTTAAAAGTAAGGGAGTTTACCGACTATGTGCAGCCTAATTCCGCGTTAATCTCAGGGGATATCGACGCGAATTTTTTTCAGCATATTCCCTATTTAAATTCAAATGACGATTGGACAGCTAAACTTAGCTCGGCTTTCGGCGTTCACATTGAACCATTCGGTTTGTACTCGGAAAAATTTGTTAACATTAACGATTTGCCGAACGGCGCTTCCATCGCAATTCCAAATGATCCAACAAACGGCGGACGCGCTCTGCTTCTTCTTCAGTCCAATGGATTAATTAAGTTAAGAGATGACGCGGGATTGAACGCGACTTCACGCGATGTAGTCAGCAATCCCAAAAATATCCGTTTCCGCGAACTTGAAGCCGCTCTTCTTCCGCGTTCATTGAATGATGTTGACGCAGCCGCGATAAACGGCAACTTTGCGCTTCAGGCCGGATTTAATCCCATCGGCGATTCACTCATTATTGAAGGCGCGGATTCTCCGTATGTGAATATTGTGGTCGTTCAAAAAGGCAAAGAGCAGGATCCAAAAATTCTCGCTCTTAAAAACGCTCTGTTAAGCCAGAAAGTGAAGGATTATATTAACGAAACTTATTCAGGCGGAGTAATTTCGATTTTTTAAATAATGAAATCACGGAGCGATACAGAGTAACACTGAGATATTAGTCTTGTCTTCTCATCTTCCTCCGTGATTTTTACCTATTTTCTTATTATTCATATAATGATATTCTATATAAATGATTGTTCTTAAAAACATCTGCAAAGCATATCCCGGCATCACTGTGCTTCGAAGCGTCGATATTTTAATTCCCGACAACACTATTTTTGGAATAATCGGCAAAAGCGGCGCCGGAAAATCAACATTACTGCGAATAGCCAGCCTTCTTGAAAAACCGGACAGCGGGGAAGTAATGTACGATTCTGACAGAGTCGATACGTTGAAAGGACGGCTTCTTCTTGAGCGGCGCAGAAAAATGGGAATGATATTTCAGAATTTCAACCTTTTAGGTTCACGTAACGCAGCGGAAAATATAGCGTATCCCCTTGAGATTGCCGGAAAGCAGAAAAAGCAGATCGCAAAAAGAGTTGATGAACTTTTAGAGATGGTAGATATCAAAGACAAACGCAACGCAAGAATGAGCGAACTTTCTGGCGGACAAAAGCAAAGGGTGGCAATCGCAAGAGCGTTAGCCGCAAATCCGCAGGTGCTTTTCTGCGATGAAGCGACAAGTTCCCTCGATCCGCAGACAACGCGCTCCATTTTGGCGCTGATAAAAGATTTACATTCAAGGCTTTCAATTACAGTTTTTTTAATTACGCATCAGATGGAAGTAATCCGCGAAGTTTGCCAGCAGGTCGCCGTTCTGGAAAAAGGAGTATCCGTAGAACACGGAACAGTCTCGGAAATTTTTGACGCGCCCAAAACGCAAGCCGCAAAGGAATTGATTCATGGATAACGAAAGATTAATGGTAGTGTTATCGATGCTTCCGCAGGCGACATTAGAAACTGTTTTCATGACATTCGCTTCGGCTGTTCTTGCGTCTCTTTTAGGTTTTCCGCTTGGAACATACCTTTATGTCACATCTCCCGCAGGGCTTGCTCCCAGACGTATAACATACAATGTAGTTTCCCGTATTGTAAACCTGCTTCGCTCGCTTCCTTTTATCATATTGATGATCCTTCTAATCCCGTTCACGCGAATGATTATAAAAACGAGCATCGGCCCGACCGCGGTAATCATTCCGCTTTCGATTGCAGCGGCTCCTTTTGTCGCGCGCGTTGTAGAATCCGCTCTTGAAGAAGTTGATAAAGGCGTAATAACCGCGGCAAGAGCAATGGGTTCTACCATTATGCAAATCATTTTTAAAGTGCTGATACCAGAAGCATTGCCCGCTCTCATTTCCGGTCTTGCTCTGACAATCATAAACCTTATCGGTTATTCCGCGATGGCAGGCGCTCTCGGCGGCGGAGGGCTTGGAGATCTCGCCATCCGCTACGGCTACTACCGTTTTCAAGTTGACGTAACAATCGCCGCTGTAATCATCATATTGATTCTTGTCGAAGCAGTGCAGATGACAGGCACGATTATAAGCAGAAAACTTTTAGCGCGGCGATAAAACATCTTGAATACATTTCAAACATTTTTTATTATTCAATTATGAAAACAATAATATCGAATGAAGCCCCTGCCGCGATAGGACCTTATTCCCACGCGGTTATAACAGGCGGTACAATATTTACATCAGGGCAAATACCAATTCTGCCTGCAACAGGAGAGTTAGTTGACGGCGGAATTAAAGAACAAGCCGAACAGGTTATAAAAAACCTGAAAGCGGTATTAGCCTCCGCAGGCAGCGAAATTAATCGCGTCGTAAAAACAACATGCTTTTTAACAGACATGGCAAACTTTGGCGCGTTCAACGAAGTATACGCCGCGCACTTTACAAACAAGCCCGCCCGCTCCTGCGTAGCAGTACGCGCTTTACCCAAAGGCGCGCTGGTCGAAATTGAAGCAGTTGCGGAACTTGAAAAATAAGATACATACGCCTCTCCTCTTGAATACATAGTAAACATATTGTATTATTCAGTTATGGACATTAGCACAATTTGCGTACATGGCTGCAGTAAAAAATATGACACAACAGGCGCGGTTTCGGTTCCTATTTTTGCTTCCTCTACTTTTGCGCATCCCGGCGTGGGGCAGAGTACAGGGTTTGACTATTCGCGCACGCAGAATCCAACAAAGGAGCATTTGGAACAAACTGTTACCGCGCTTGAAGGCGGCGCGGATACAATCGCGTTTTCATCCGGGATGGCGGCGGTTTCTGCGCTCATGGAATTATTTTCACCGGGCGATCATGTTGTCGCGTCTTATGATTTGTACGGCGGCACTTTTCGTCTCTTCACTCACATCTCGGAAAAAAACGGGGTTAAATTTTCTTATGCCGCAAACACAGAGGAAGTTGCCGCGAAAGCTACGCCTGCGACAAAGGCGGTTTTTATTGAAACGCCTACCAATCCGATGATGAATGTTATTGATATTGCGGCTGTTGCTAAAACTGCTAAAAATATAAATCTGCTTTTAATTGTTGATAACACTTTTCTTACACCCGTTTTTCAAAAGCCTTTGGCTTTAGGCGCGGATATTGTCTTGCATAGCGGCACAAAATATCTCGGCGGTCATAACGACGCGCTTGCCGGAATGTTGACTGTGAAAGACAGCAGATTGTCTGAGAAGCTGCGCTATATCTCAAAAACGACAGGCGCCAGCCTTTCGCCTTTTGAAAGTTTTTTAATCGTCCGCGGAATTAAAACTCTTGCGCTAAGAATGGAACGCCATAATAAAACCGCTCTTGCTGCCGCAAAATGGCTGACAGAGCAAAAGAAAGTAAAAAAAGTTTATTACATCGGTTTACAGGATCATCCCGATTATGAAATCTCCTGCCGTCAGGCAAGCGGCTTCGGCGGCATGATTTCTTTTTCTGTTGATAATGAACAAACAGCAACATCAATTTTAGAAAATGTAAAAATTATTAAATACGCCGAAAGTCTCGGCGGTACGGAAAGCCTTATCACCTATCCCATTTTACAGACTCACGCCGATCTTCCGCAGAACGAACGTGAAGCGCGCGGTATAGACGGCTGCCTTCTGCGCCTGTCGGTCGGGCTTGAAGCGTTAGACGACATTATCAGCGATTTAAAACAGGCGATTGACGGCGGCAAATGATGTACGATTTTAACACGGTAATCGAGAGAAGAAACACAAACAGTATTAAATACGATCCTGTCTCTAGGGGGAAACCGGAAGACGTATTGCCGCTGTGGGTTGCCGACATGGATTTTGCAACACCGCCTTGTGTACAGGATGCGCTTGTTTCACGCGTCCGGCACGGGATTTTCGGCTACAGCGAGCCTGATGCGTCATATTGGACTGCCGTGCAGGAGTGGTATAAAAACCGCTTTGAATGGGAAACTCAAAAAGACTGGCTGTTTATAACTCCCGGAGTTGTAAACGCTTTGTATATCGCTGTCCGCGCTTTAACAAAACCTGAGGACGCGATTTTGATTCAACAGCCTGTGTATTATCCGTTTGGTTCCTCCGCGGTAAAAACAGGGCGGAAGCTGCTTGTTAATGAACTTGTTTATAAAGACGGCAGTTATACGATAGACTTTGAAGATTTTGAAAATAAAATAAAAGAGGCAAAAGTTTTTATTTTATGCAATCCGCATAACCCTGTCGGCAGAGTATGGACCCGCGATGAGCTTCTTCGCATGGGAGAGATTTGCCTGCGTTACGGCGTTATTGTTATCTCCGATGAAATCCATCAGGACATTGTTTTTCCGCCGTTTAAACATCTTGTATTCGCAGGGCTTGATGCTAGGTTCGCCGATATTACAATCACCTGCACATCTCCTTCTAAAACTTTTAATCTCGCGGGGCTTCAGCACGCTAATATTTTCATTTCCAACAAAGACATGCGTGATCTTTTTAAACAGGAGTATGAATGCTGCGGTTTGAGCCAGCCAAACATTATGGGAATAATTTCCTGCGAAGCCGCGTATACAGGCGGAGCGCAGTGGCTTGATGAATTGAATGATTATATCGCGGACAATATGTTATTCCTGGACAATTATTTAAAGAAACAAATTTCAAAAATTAAACTTGTAAAACCGGAAGGAACATACCTTGCGTGGCTTGACTGCACTGGTTTAAAATTGTCCGCAAAAGATTTGGATACCGCCATTACCAAAAAATGCAAATTATGGCTGAATGACGGCGTAATGTTCGGAAGGGGAGGAAGCGGCTTTCAGCGGATGAATGCCGCATGCCCGCGTTCTGTTTTAGAAAACGCGCTTGAGCGTTTGAAAAAAATCTAATAAGAGGTAAACCAATGAAAGTTTCAACAAAAGGAAGATATGCCCTGCGGATGCTGCTTGATCTGGCAGAACACAGGGAAGAAGGTTTTATACCGTTAAAGGATATTGCGCAAAGGCAGGATATTTCCAAACAGTATCTTGAGCAAATTGTTTCCATTATTAATTCATCCGGCGCCCTTCGCGCTAACCGCGGCAAACAGGGCGGCTATATGCTCGCAAAAGAGCCTTCCGAGTACACCGTTGGCCAGATATTGCGCATAACTGAAGGCAATCTCGCGCCTATAGCCTGCCTTGAAGATAAAGTTAATAAATGCGAGAGAGTCAAGAAATGCAAAACCCTTTCCATGTGGAAAGGGCTCAACAAAGTTATCGCCGATTATCTCGATGGCATTACCCTGCAGGATTTATTGGATAAATAACTGAGTTAACCATACTGGTAAAAATTTATTTATTTTCTCTTTCTTTTTAGGTTTTTTTGATTGCGTGTTCAATAAGGTATTACCTAAATCAAAACACCAACCCCTCAAGTTTCTCCGTTAAAATCTCCGTCTTGCCGTTGAAAATGGCGATCGTGTGTTCCCAGTGAGCGGAAATTTTTGCGTCTGCAGTAACGACTGTCCAGTCGTCTTCAAGGACTTCGATGTCTCTTGTGCCGAGGTTTATCATCGGCTCAATGGCGAAGACCATGCCGTTGGTCATTTTGGGATTGGCGCCGTGGGGGGTGTTCGGCACATGTGGATCTTCGTGTAATGCAAGGCCTACGCCGTGCCCGCAGTATTCATGAACAATTCCGTAGCCGTGCGGTTTTACGTGCCCTTCTACCGCGCGGGAAACCTGTAAAAGCCTTTCGCCTGCTTTTACGGCTTCAATACCTTTGTACAGGCTTTCGTTTGTAATGCGATTAAGTTTTTTTATTTCGGCATTGACTTGTCCTGCTTCAATACTGACAGCCTGATCGCTGATAAAACCGTCAAGACCGATGCCGCAGTCAAGGGAAACCAAGTCGCCCTCGCGGATGCGGCGTTTAGATGGGATGCCGTGGATAACTTCTTCATTGATCGAAATGCAGATTGCGGCAGGGTAGGCGGTTTTTTTCAGGCGGTAGCCGAGGAAGACTGGAATACCACCTGATTTTTTAATCCAGTTTTGCACCCACTGATCAATCTCGATTGTTTGGATGCCGGGTTTTACAAGAGGGATTAACTCTCTGTACATGGCGGATAACAGTTTGCAGGATTTCCTGATGCCGTCAATTTGTTTTTCATTTTTTAAGCGTATCATTAATGTACTCCCTAAAAATATTTTCTTCCTGTCTTGAGAATCCAATTCCTAAAAGCGATTCAATGCAGATTACCCATGTTTCATTGTCAACTTGCGGTCTCAGCCTTTTTTTCAACATTTCTTTAACGTATTTTTTTATTTCTGGCGTAAACAACCTAAAGTACGAGCGGCGATGTTCTTCGGCTAGAAGTTCCGCCAGAAGTTTAAACGCTTCAAAACTAAAATCTCTCTTGTCCAGTTCTTCGGCAAGAATGTACTGGCAGTCCATCCAGTCTTCCCTTTCCAGTAATTTTTTCATGCAAAAGGTAAGGCCGCCGTTCTCTCTCCAGATTTCTATTGCCTTGACTTCTTCAAGATGCAGGAGTTCGTAAAAAATTAATTTTGCTTTGCTTGCCGGGTCGCCCTGTTCATTCAGCCATCTGCGGTAATCGAATCCTGTTTGCTTTGCGTATGCCGCGTACGCTTTGTCGTAATGAAAACGGCTTTCAATGTCAGATAACGCTTCGTAAGCCGCGATTAACTTTCGCATCGCTTCGCTGTGAGCGGAGCCTGCGATGTCAGGATGATACTTCTTTGCTTTGTTGCGGAAGGCTTTTTTTATTTCTGCTGCGCTTGCACCCGGCTTTACGCCAAGCACTCTGTAATGGTTTTCCAATTTTGTTATGCGCCGATGTGTTTGCCCATTGCTTCGGCATGAGGGGCGTTAAATAAAATATCGCTCCAGTTGATCCTCATGCCTTCTTTTTCCATCACTTTCATCAGATTGGAAAGGGCACGGGCGCTGAAGAGACCTGTCTTTTTAATAAATGCCGCGCTCTTTTTGCCTACAAGAGAACTGCCTTTGGACAGCACTTTGGAAATATTTTCCGGGATTTTGCTGGAAAACAACGAAACAGGTTCCGCTGCCACCGCTATATACTCATAAGCCGGAAGCCTCATTCCGTCTTCTTTCCATACGTCAATTATATCCACATGATGCCCCATCATCGACATTCCTTTTGCCAACGATGTTATGTAATCAGGCGTTTCTCCGTTTGCCGCGGGGGCGCTTACAACCGCTATTCTCATATTTTCTCCATATTATGCATGTTTATATATTTGATCGATATTCGGCTCTTTTACAAGCATTACAGAACATTTTGCGTTTGCCAAAATTTCCCTGTGCGAGTGGCCGATTATATCCCTTGTTTTAGTGTCTTTCTCCCATCCGCCCAAAAGTATTAGATCAGCGTTTTTTTCATCGGCGACATGAAGCACTTCCGTGAATATCGCGCCTTTGCGCGTAACTTTATCGATCTTTACGCCTTTTGCATGAGCGAGCTCCTCAATAAAAGAAAGGTAACGCGCTCCGTTTTTTTCTAGGTTTTTTTCATACTCCGACGCTTCTTCCTGAATGAAAATTTTACTCAGTGTAAGCTGGCGGATTGTCGCGGTGTCTATGACATAAACGATCGTTAACTTGCAATGGTGTTGTTTTGCAAGAACTATGCCGTATTTTGCCGCCAAAATGGAAGCGTCCGTGCCGGTGACTGCTGTAACAATATTAGAAATAAGCGGTTTCAATTTATAGTACCCGCTCCCCTTTTTTTTAACAGTTTGCTGACAAAAAATGAATCCCTTTCGCGCTCTTCCAGCACAGACTCAATATAAGTTTTCGTTTCGCTTGCGGCAGGTATCACCATTTTTTCAAGGGCGTTTACCCTTCTTTGCGTGCGCCTTACCTCTCGCGCAAGGCGCCATGCAATGGTTCTGACACCTGCCAATTCAGTGCAAATTCTAAGAAGTTCAAAGAATTCTACCACAGTTTCGTCACATTCCGCAAATGAATTTGTAGGGGAGTATTTTAGTTCCATCGCGGGGATTTGTACCTCGATACCCGGCAGTTTCATACCTGCCGTGACTACTATTTTCTCTGTTGTTTCAAATTTATATGAGACATTTTCCGCCAGTTTGTTTGCCCGATCCCTTCCGACCGTCACCAGCATCCTTTTAAGGCACGGATAGGCGGTTTTTACGCGTTTATCGAGGTCGCGCTCGAGGATTTTGACCAATTCCACCTTCCGCATTAGTTCCGAGACCAAAATTTCGCGTTTTTGCTCCAAAAGCTCGTATCCTTCCCTCGCAAGATTAAGCCTTTCCTTGACTTTTATAAGGTTACTCTTAGTCGGAGCAATTTGTTCTCGCATTATTCTAATATATCACCAATAATAGTGTCAGTCACCCGTCCGATTATGAACGCGCAGCGTGTTGTTGGTATCAATTAGCGAGACGTGGCGCCCGTTAAAGTCAATGAAATGAAGGGTGCGCGAGAGCTTTAGCTCGAGCGTGCGCCTACGCTACCTATAGCGTGGTGAAAAATTTAATAACCGCCATATATAGCGTAGGTGACTGACACCTTTGTAAAACCCTTCAGGTTTCTTCCCATTTATCCGAAATTTATAGTATAATTGTAGTTGATTTGGGAGATCAAAGATGTTAGGAAGAGCAATAGTCCTTTTGCTGCTCATAGCCATTCTATCTGTGGGCGCTGTGGTTTGGTTCGACTTTCTCAATGTAATTGACGCAAAAACCGTGCTTGCCCCCATTTATAAATATATCCCCTTTATTCCCGGAGAGGGCAGATCTCAGCCCAAACTCGCGGACGATGAACTTATCAATCTTGACGCGGAGCGGCTAGCCATCCGGCTTGAAGCTCTGGAACTTAGAAATATGGAACTGGACACCCAAAAGCGTGATTTGGACAACCGGTACGGCGAAATCGTGCAAATGGCTCAGGAACTTGAAGAGCGGCAAAATGCTTTGGACGAGCGAGAGAATTCTCTCAGCGCCCAGAGATTAGATGCCGAAAATAAGGACAGGAATGTCGAGCAAAATGCCCGGTACCTGACAGGTATGCCGCCGCAGAACGCGGTGAACATAATTGCAGCGCTGGATGATCAGGACGCTATCGACATAATTCGGAAGACTGAGGAAATTGCAAGAGCCGAAGGGACTGCGTCAATCGTATCCTTCTGGTTCTCTCTGATGGATCCTGCGAGAGCCGCTACGCTCCAAAGGAAAATGTCAGGAAGACCCGCGAACTTGTAACATCCTTTTCACCTTCCGAAAACTCCATCTTAAGGAGGTCGGTTGGTGATAGCCATTACCGCCTATACAGAACCTGTTCCGATAGACCCTGTCGTACAACCTGCTGTTGTACATGAACCGCCGCAGGAAGAAAATGAAAAAGAAGAACGTTCCTCTTTTGCCGAGCTTCTTGCAGGATTGCTTCAAAACATTCAATCCGCGGAAATGCCGGTGTCCGAATCCGCTCTTGATGAGTTAGGCGCCGAAAAAACCAAAGAAGGCAGCAAGCTCAATCTTTTCGCGAATGCAACGGAAGATACGGTCAACTTTGACGATCTCGATCTTGAACTATCGCAGGAACAGCAAAACATTCTTTTGAATGCCGGTGATTTATTTGATCAATCAGCGGAAACGGAAATTTTTGCGGCTGATGCCGATGGAACAGCGCTCGAATATTTTGACACAAAATCATTAAAACTTTCTGCCGATGTTCCCGTGCAGACAGATTTGGCTTCTATGGCGAAAGCAGCCGAAACCGAATCTTCAGCGGAATTAGCCGCCGCTTCTGAAGCCGCATTGAAGCAAAGCGCCAAAGAAGCGCTTGGCTCGTCAGATAACAAGAAAAAAGGCGAAGGAAGCGTTAATGCAGATAACGCGCAGATATCGGCTAAATCAAAGGCAGGAGAAGAAAACGCGGCAGTTATCAGCAAACGCGAAGACGCTCCCACGCGGCTTGAAGAATTCCGCCGCTCCCGCAGAGACAAGGTTTCTTTTGAAGTCCGCGATTTTAGAACAAATACGATGAGCGATGGTACGCAGCAGCGCGCTTATTCGTTAGTTGAAACTTCAGCAGGCAGAGTTATGGGGCAGGCTCCTGTTCAGGAAATAACTCTCGATTTACACCTGCCAGATCAGGGACACAGCTCACAGGCGCAGACAACATGGGAGGCAAAGGCAAGCACGGCTCTTGAAAATATGCTTGCAAGGGAACTGCACCAGAGTTTTAACGGCGACATCGTGCGTCATGCTTCAATGGCTCTTCGTAACGGCGGAGAGGGAACCATCAAAATCGCCCTTCACCCTGAGACTCTGGGAAATGTAAAGATACACCTCGAAATGACCGAAAACAAGATTACTGGGCATATCGTTGTTGAAAGCGAAGAAGCCCTGAACGCGTTCCGCAAGGAAATCAGCGCTCTTGAACAGGCTTTTAAAGATTCAGGGTACGCGGACGCAAGTTTGGATCTGTCAATGACTGCTGACGGATCGGACAGAGAGAATCAGGAACTTTATGAAAATGAAAGTTCCTTCATGCAGAGGATAGCCGCTTCGGGATACGAAGACGGTTATGATCAGGAATCAGCGCCCATCGTCGACATATTGTTTGGTCGGGGTACGGGCTCAGTAAATATGCTTGCATAGGAGAAAGTATGGACATAGTAGCGCAACAAGCACAGTATTCAAGGCCGTTGTTAAGTTCAAAGGATCAGCTTGAAGCTGAAAAGTATGCTAACGACTTTAACAGAGCTTTGAATCCGACGCGTCAGCCGCAGCAGAATCTGGGTAAAGATGATTTTTTGAAAATCTTAATCACCCAGCTTTCGTATCAGGACCCGACAGCGCCGATGGAAGACAAGCAGTTCATCGCTCAGATGGCTCAGTTTTCCACTCTGGAACAAATGACGGGTATGGCGAAAGATTTTTCGCTGCTTACCTCCATGCTGATGGGGAACGAAGCGTCAAGCGCGCTTGGGAAAAATGTTGAGATAACAGAAGGGGAACGCTTAATACAAGGTAAAGTACAGGCGGTAACAAGGGGAGCTACACCTGAGGTGTTGGTGAATGGGAGTTTATACAGTTGGGGCAATGTCAGCAAAGTTTATGCTGAAGAATAAGGAGAATAGGTAAGCCTTTGGCTTACCTTCCGATTTTACGACGTTGCCTTACGGCAACTCATGTTAAGGAGTATAGCATATGATGCGATCACTGTTTTCCGGAGTATCCGGACTTCAAAATCACCAAACCAGAATGGATGTTGTTGGTAACAATATAGCCAATATTAACACAACAGGTTTTAAACGTAACAGGGTCAATTTTCAAGACCTTATTTACCAGCAGATGCAAGGCGCTGCGCGTCCGACAGAGGATTTGGGCGGCGTAAACCCCAAAGAAGTCGGTCTTGGAATGTCAGTCGCGTCAATCGACACCCTTCACATTCAGGGCGCATTGCAGTCCACAGGCGTTCAGACAGACCTTGCCATTACAGGTAACGGTTTTTTCATTCTTGACGACGGCGGAACACAGCTCTTTACAAGAGCAGGCGCTTTCTCTGTTGACGCCGGAGGTACTATGGTAAATCCCGCAAACGGAATGAAAGTACAGGGCTGGATGGCGGAAGAAGTTGACGGATATAATGTTATTGATGTTTCGCGTAACGTCGAACAGCTTACTATACCAATCGGCGGCAAAGATCCGGCGAAAGCTACCACAAGAATCAATTTTGCGTGTAACTTAGACAAACGTATTCCGGAACTGCCGGAAAACCCGACAGGAGCGCAGATACGCGACGGAACATGGTCAACAACAATGAAAATATACGATTCATTCGGCGACGCGCACGATCTGCAGGTTCAATTTACAAGAGTACCGGGAACAGCAAACAGCTGGAACGCGGAGGTTGTTGTCGATCCGCAGAATGAAACGCCCACAAATACGTCAATCGGGTTCGGCGAAGAAGGACCGGAAGCCGGCGGACCTACAAGTTTTATTGTTAACTTTTCAAATAACGGAACCCTTCTTTCCGCCGAAGACGGAGCGGGCAACGTATCGGGCGGCACCGGCAGGGTGGAAATGAATATCGCTTTCGATGTGCAGACAGCGACACCTAACGAAGACGGCACACCTGTCAGGCAGCAGGCAATTCTTGACCTCGGCAGCGTCGGAGGATTTGTCAATTCAATCACCCAGTACGCGGAAGCCAGCTCATCCAAAGCGGTAGAGCAGGACGGACGCACAATGGGTTATTTGGAAAATTTTAAAATCGATCAATCAGGCGTTATCACAGGCGTTTATTCAAACGGTACAACAAGATCAATCGGACAGGTTGCGATGGCAAGTTTCCCGAATCAAGGCGGTCTTGAAAAAGCGGGAGACAATACATTCCGCGTTTCAAATAACTCAGGGCTCGCGAACATCGGTCCGTCTGGCATAGCTGGAAAGGGAAAGATTGTCGCAGGTACTTTGGAAATGTCAAACGTAGACATGGCGGATCAGTTTGTTGACATGATTGTTACCCAGCGCGGTTTTCAGGCAAACTCGAAAACAATACAAACTGCGGATCAATTGCTGCAGGAACTTTTAACCTTGAAGCGCTAATAAATAGGAGTCGGAAATAAGGGAGGTTCATCGCCTCCCTATTTCTGTATAAATGTGTTATGATTAAAGTAAGCCGGCTGGACGGGACAGAATATTACATCAATCCGCATCAGATTGAATGTATTGAAATCCGCCCCGACACAACGCTGGTTATGCTTTCAGGAAAAACCTACATTGTGCGTGATGAAGCGGATGATGTTTTGGGAAAAATTGAAACCTACCGCAGACGGTTAGGGCCGTCTGTTGTACAGGAGTGAAGGTATGGATCTAGCAAGCGTTGTTGGTTTAGTCGGCGCATTCGGCATGGTTATTTTCACGGCGATTTCAACTGCCGGAAGTATGTTAGGTTTAACGCGTCTTTTAAATTTACCGTCCTTCGCCCTCGTTGTACTTGGATCTTATTTTGCCGTTATGGTCGCCAATAAATGGTCAACCTCTCTCGGTGTTTTCGGCGCTATCAAACGTACATTCAGCGTGCCTACCTTTAATGAATCCGCGATTATTCAAAAACTTGTCGCTTTCTCCGAAAAAGCCCGTCGCGAAGGTTTGCTGGCTTTGGAAGACGAACTTGAAGATCTTGATGATGAGTTTATGAAAAAGGGCCTGCGCCTAGTTGTTGACGGCACAGATCAAGCTATTATCCGCGATCTTTTGGAATTGGAATTAACCCAAATGCAGTCTCGTCACAGCGTTCTTCAATCTATGTTAATGACATGGGCGGGCGCCGCTCCTGCTTTCGGAATGATGGGAACGGTTGTCGGTCTTGTAAACATGTTATCAAACCTTGAAGATAAATCATCAATCGGTCCTAACATGGCGATGGCTCTTATTACAACTCTTTACGGATCGTTAATCGCGAACGTAACAGTTGCTCCATGGGCTACAAAATTGAAAGGACAGTCCAATAATGAAGCTTCTGTAAAAGAAATGATTATAGAAGGAGTTCTTTCCATTCAGGCCGGCGATAATACGCGCATTCTTGCAATGAAATTGATGGCATATCTCGAACCAGGCCTTCGCGTGACCTTGGAAAAAGAATTGCTTAAAGACTAATAAGTCAGAGGAAAGTAGTATGGCGAAGAAGAAAAAAGGGGATGAACTAAAACCACCCGATTGGTTGACGACGTATTCAGACATGATCACGTTGTGCCTTTGCTTCTTCGTAATTATGTTCAATCCCGATGATGTCACTCAGGGGCAGCTCGACGCGATTTCTACGTCGATGCGTCAGGGCGGCATCGGCGCCATGCCGGGCGGCAATACGCTTTCCGCAGGGCGCGCCGCGGATCTTGGAAATACGATTCAATCATTACCGTCAATGGAACGAGGCAGGGTGATGGGGCAGGCAATGCGCAAAGCAATTTCCGTCTTCTCTCCCGAAATGCGTTCTAATAAAATTAAAATAACCCATGAAGAGCGAGGGCTAGTCATCACCCTTGCAGGGGATGCGTTCTTTTACCCTGCAAGCGCGCGAATCAATATTGAAACGACGAGAGATATCCTGCTTCGCCTCGGCACCTACCTTGATTCAAGAGAACTTGCCGGCAGAAAGTTCAGGATAGAAGGCCACACCGACGCGGTTGATGTTGACCCCAATGGTCCCTGGGAAGACAATTGGCAGCTCTCAGTTGAACGCTCAAGAGCCGTGCTGCGCTATCTAGCCGCGCTCGGCATTAACGAAAATAAATTCCAGATTGCAGGCTTCGCGGCCACCGTTCCCGTCTCCAGTAATGATACCGAGGAGGGGAGGGCAAATAACCGGCGTGTTGATGTCATTATCCTCGACGAAGGCCACTTGTAAACGATAGAACCATACATTTTTATAATACTCTGAAAGATTTTTTCCGATATTCATAATAGGAGTAGGTAAGCCTTTGGCTTCCCTTCCGATTTACGGCGTTGCCTTACGGCAACTTAGGATTAGGAGAAATTATGGAAATCGGAGCAATACCGCATCATGCTTTCCCAAGTGTCGGCTACGCGTTAACCGCGGCCAGCAGCGGAAGTGTATCTCTTCCGGTTTCTCCCGGAATGGTAATTTACTCTCATTTTAAACATGTTTCCGGCGTCCCCGCTCCCGAAGGCACTCAGGGCGTAAACATCTCCAGACTTAAAATCCTTGACGTATTAATTGAACAGCTCTCCAAAATGAAAAACCAGCCCGCTCAGGAATTCGGCAATTTAGACGGCTCCGACGAAGAGCGCATTAACGCCCTTATTGAACAGTACCAGCAGCAAATTAAAACCGCCCAAAGCGTAGGCGTTTACACTCCTGCCGCTCCCGCAACCGGGTTATTATTTAATATAGCGGTGTAAGTATTTATTGATGCTGGTTTTAAAAATTATTAAATTTAAACCATGAATGATAAAAATAAAAAAACCTTTAAAATATTATTTTCCATCTTGATAGGAATAGTAATCGTCGTTATTTCATTTTTCATAAATGTATCACTTCTTTTTTATCCGCAAAGATCAATAATGTGGCTGTTGGTTGGTATTTTTCAAATCGGAATAATTGTATTTCTGATTTTATGGAATAAAAAAGAGACAAAAAAGGTTTATTGGGTATTATGCGCGCCGTTGATATGTATCATAACCGGAATAGTGATACTCCAATATAGCATTTATGTTCGTAATACTCCAACGGCGGTTAAAGAAAATGTTTATTTATTTAATTATACGCCTTTTACGGAAAATAATTATTTGGTAAAGCTTGACGAGGAATCAAATTTTAAAATAACCGATAATATTCCTGTTCTGGACGGCGCAACCGCGCTCTATCCTGTATATGCGTCATTTGTACAGGCAGTTTATCCCGATAGCGACTTTTATAAATCTGTTGTGTTGTGCACAGGAACTCGCGATGCGTACGAAAATCTTTTAGAAGGCAATGCGGACATAATATTTTGCGCTGCGCCTTCAACGTCGCAATTAGAAATGTTTGAAAATAAAAATATTGAATTAACAATGGTTCCTATCGGTAAAGAAGCGTTTGTATTTTTTGTAAATAAGGAAAACCCTGTTAATAATTTAACCTTAGAAGATATACAGGGTATATATTCCGGTAATTTAAAAAACTGGAAAAAAGTAAATGGAAACAATCAAAGAATAAAAGCGTTTCAAAGACCTGAAAATTCAGGAAGTCAAACAATGCTGATAAAAACTATGGGAAATATTCCAATAATGAAACCAAAAAGAGAAAATGTTTCTCAAGGCATGGGAACCATAATAAATCAGGTTGCTGTTTACAGAAATTTTTCAAATGCGATAGGTTATTCTTTTTTCTATTTTTCTACAAGACTTGCCGGAAACGATAATATTAAATTACTGTCAATTAACGGCATAAAACCGTCAAGAGAATCAATACAAGACGGCAGTTATCCGTTTTCTGATAATTTTTACGCAATATATATCGATAAAGACGATAAGAATGGAAACATAGAAAATTTTATAAATTGGATATTAACCGACCAGGGACAAGCGTTAATTTCCGAGACAGGATATATACCAATCAAATAATAATTTTCTACCTATTCATCCTCATCCAATCCGCCAGCCTGCGTTCCAATGGATAGGTTTCGTCCGCCCGCTCTTTGCGCGCGCGATCATGAAGATAAGGAAGTATAACGCGCTCTTTAATAACAACCCAATTTGCAGGTAACACATTGGGGAGAGTGTAATATTCCGACGGCGGCATACGGCCTAAAAGTTCAGGATAAAAAAGCGGATAGATTTGTTCTGTAACGGGGCTTAACGCGGAAAAGCCTCCGCAGATGCCGAAAATACTTTCGTTAATTCTGTTTGTTCTTGTATATTCCAAAAGTTTACGCTGGTTTTCTATTCTGAAAAACCATTGAATAAAAGCTCTAGCCGCTTTTTGCGATTTTGCTTTTTTGGGAATGCCGATGTAAACTGAATCTTCAGTTAGCGGTATACGGTTCTGTTCCATTACCCAGCGAAAGTCGAGAGCGTTTTTGCTTTCTTCGCTGAGTAAAAAAAGCTGGCTGCTTTCCATGTATGAAAAAAGAATGCGTCCGCTTTGAATCAGTTTTTCAGGAGGTTCGAAAAAATATTTAAAAGTGAAGTCATCTTCCGCCTGAGTGCTGGTATTTATTTCGTTTGTCCAGTTATTGATAAAAGACATTGACCGTTCCAGAGCCAATGAATCCCACGCGAGGGGATTTGCTTCCCTGAATGATGTGCCTGAAAGAAATGAAGACGCGAATAAAAAATCATCGTTCCATAAAGGTGAAAATCCCATGCGCGTATATACGCCGCGGTTTATAATATTAAAATTTTTGCTCAAACTTTTTATTTCGTTAAAATCGATTGTAAATTGATTTGATAAATCCTGCTCCCTGCCTCTGGAAAAAATCAGCGCAGGAATATTAAACGACACAGGAAGGAGATATTGATTTCTGTCTATCCTTCCGATCGCTAAAAGCCGGGGATAAAAAATGCTTCTGGACAGCTTGTTTGCTCCGAATAAACCTTCAAGCGATCTGAAATACGATCCTGTCAAACTATTTTTAAGCCAGCTCGCCGCGACAATATCGGGAACGTCTTTTTTTCCCATGCCGGAGGATGATAATAGCTCCGATGCCGGAGAGTCAACAAATTTAACGCTAACCTTATATTGATTTTGCGCGTTATTAAAATATTCCGCGTAGAGAGCGAACTCTCCGCGATCAGTCCATATCTGAGCCGCTTTGTTATCGAAGCAGGACATTATAAAAACTGCAGAAAACACGATTAAAGCATTAATTATGCGCATGAATCAGTTTATTTTGCCCTGTATACGCTTGTCAATCTGGTATTTAAGTATTAGAGTTAATAATAAGGAGACTTTTGATTGGACCGGATAAAAGATCCTCATATAGTCAGGCTGATTGAGCAGATTGGTGAGCATTACCGCACAAATATCTCAAATCGATTTCTGCGTCCGGTCTTATTGCAGCTTCAAGTCGATAAAACAACATGGGACATGATCGAGGTTCTTACCGAAAAAATGGAATTGTACCGGTATCAGGGCTTCCATTTGGACGAATTATACAGGCAAATCGCCGCCTGCGCCCGTTTTGTTGAAGTTGCCCGCAACAGATCCACCATTAAAAATAAGTTAAGCGCTCTGCCTGCCGGTCATGATAGGATACTAAGAGAGATGGCCGTAAGCAATTTTGCTTCAAATTTGAAGGTTTTTGCCGATTTACTTAATGAATTGTATGTAAATCTGGTCGAAATGGATAAAAAAGACGTCGGCGAGAGCCAGCCGGCTGTTTATACCCAAATGCCTGAACTTTATAACATAGGCCACATGCTGGTCGGCGGATAATTCCCTTTCACTACTTGAACCTCAACCGAGCCATCGAACTGAAAGTTCGCATGGCGAAGGTTCCCCTCTTGACTAATATCGATATTTATATAAACATAAAGAACTATTTGATGATTTTGGAGAAAATGATGTACGCTCTTGTAGAATTTAAGGGGAAACAGTATAAGGCTGAAAAAGGCGCCCTGCTCAAAGTTGATTTAATCGATGCCGAACCCGGAACCGCTATCAACATTGATACGGTATTGTTAGTTTCCGGAGACGCTGTTAAAGTAGGCGATCCCTATGTGAAAGGCGCGAAAGTGTCCGCGACGGTAGAGTCCCACGGAAAAGACGCGAAAATTATAGTTTTCAAGTACAAACCCAAAAAAGATTACCGCCGGAAACAGGGACACAGGCAGCAATATTCGATTATTAAAATTGGAGATATTTCCGCCTAAGTGGTAGAGGTAGAAGCGGTCATAGACAGCGGCGGTATCCTGAAGTCATGTAAAGCTTCTGGGCATGCCGGTGCCGGAAAGATCGGCGCCGATATTGTATGCGCAGCTATTACGGTTCTATTAAGAACCGCGTTAAGCACCCTATCCGATAGAAAGGGAATTACGGTTAAAGGCGATGCGCCCCAGCCCGGTGAGTTATGGCTGGAAACGGATTATAGCGCGGAGGGAAGAGATTTTCTTTTTGCGGCAGGTACGTTTCTGATTGACGGTTTAAAATCCGTTGCGCAGGAGTACCCAAAAAATTGTAAATTAGTTATCAGAACGGAGGATTGATATGGCAAGGAAACGCGGCGGAAGCGGCGCCAAAAACGGAAGAGACTCAAACCCGCAATATTTAGGGGTTAAAGCGTCAGACGGCACTGAAGTAAAAGCAGGCACAATAATTGCCCGCCAGCGCGGAACAAGGATACATCCCGGCGACAATGTCGGCTCAGGCGGCGATTACACATTATTCGCCAAAGCGGACGGCAAAGTAAAATTCCACCAACGCCGCGGCCGCAAACTCGCTTCGATTGTTGTACAGTAAAGTTTTTAAAATTTCATGACATTTTAATAACATATGGTAATTTTCTTTTACCCCCCAACTTGAAGTACCAATTTGCACAGGCGCAGGCGGCGACTACGACAGAAAAACAATCCTTGAACGCCGACAGAAATGTATGCCCGATGAAATTTTTAAAAGGGCGGGTGCGAAAAGACACATCGGTGACATACGACGTGTGTCGTACTAGGCTATACGCGGAGCGAGTGTCAATCAAGCCACGCTCGTCCGGAGCCGATGTGGTTTTTCGCACACGCCTTGTTAACCAATCCTCAGGCATACATTTCTTTCCCTCAATATGCTATAGTACAACCACATGGAAAAATTCGCAGACGAAGCGGTAATCGAAGTAACCTCAGGCTCAGGCGGCAATGGCTGCGTGGCGTTTCGCCGGGAAAAATATATCCCCATGGGCGGACCTTCGGGCGGCGATGGCGGCAGGGGCGGAGCTATTGTTTTTACCATCCGCCGCAATTTGCGCACACTCGCTCACCTGCGTTATAAACATACATTTAAAGCTGAGAACGGGCATGACGGGGAAAATTGGGGGCGGTATGGCTCTAACGGCGAAGATATGGTTATACCGCTGCCGCCGGGATCTTTATTACGCGACTCGGATACAGGAGAGTTGATAAAAGACTTTACCAAAAATCAGGAAGATTTTGTTTATTTAAAAGGCGGTAACGGCGGCTGGGGTAATATTCATTTTAAGTCGTCGATTAATCAGGCGCCGCGAAAAGCGCATCCGGGAAAACCCGGCGTAACTGTTAAATTAAAAGTTGAGCTGCAGATAATGGCGGACATCGGGCTTGTGGGTTTTCCGAATGCCGGAAAGTCCAGCCTTCTTGACAAGTTTACAAACGCAAGACCAAAAATCGCGGCGTACCCGTTTACGACAAAAATTCCGAATCTTGGAGTTCTAAATATCGGAGAAAAAGATATTATAATCGCCGACATTCCAGGGCTCATCGAAGGAGCGTCGCAAGGCGCGGGGCTTGGCATTCGTTTTTTAAAACATATTTCGCGTACCGCGGCGCTCGCCTTTCTTATCGATCTTTCAGATGACAATTATCTTGACGCGTTTGACATTTTGTTAAAAGAGCTTGACGCTTTTTCGCAAGAGCTTACAAAAAAGAAACGCCTGCTTGTTGGGACAAAAACCGATTTAAAAGAAACAGAGGGGAGACTTTCAGAACTTGCGGTTAAATACCCGAACGAAGAAGTTATGAGCATTTCGGTTTTTTCCGGTGACGGAATTAAAGAACTCTCCTTCGCGTTTTTGCGCCTAACAGAAACTGCTGCAAAAGAGACGGAAGAAGACAACAGCGGTGATATTAACGAAGACAATTACGGCGAAGAAATTGATAAAGAGTTTCTGGGAGAAGACGAGTGAAGATAGGAATCCTCGGCGGCAGTTTTAATCCTTTTCATCCGGGGCATCTGTATCTTGCTGAAAAAGCGCTTTCAGAATTGAAACTTGACAGGGTTGTTTTTGTGCCCGCGTATTGTTCGCCTTTCAAGCAGGACGCAAAAGCTGAAGCAACAGCGAAAGACAGAATCGATATGCTCGCGTCTTCAATCCTTAGTGATCCCCGCTTTGCGATTGACGCCTGCGAAATAAGAAGGGAAGGGGTTTCCTATACTATTAACACAATTGAAGATATTATCGAAAGATATCTTCCTGACGGAAAACCTGTGCTGATAATCGGCGATGACTGCGCGAATGATTTTTTAAAATGGCGCGAAAGCGAAAAAATTTTACAGCTCGCCGATGTTGCTGTCGCGTGCAGGATAAACGCTAAAGCGGTTAAATATCCTTTCCCGCACATTATAATTAAAAACGAGGTAATGGTTATTTCATCGAATGAAATACGTTTTAAAATCGCCGCTAGCGCGCAGGGCGAAAAAACAGGCTGGCAGGATATTGTCTCTTGCGGGGCGAGAGCTATCATCGAAGACAGAGAGCTTTACGGATACAATGGTAAAGTTAATAAAAAAACCTGTGAAAAAAAGACTCAAAATATAATTCAACAAATTGAAGAGGCCGCACTTGTTACCCTAAGCACTGAGCGTTTCCTTCATTCAAGGCATACAGCGCTTATGGCTTATGATTTTTGCCGCCGATTTAATCTTGATCCGATGGACGGCTACCTTGCCGGAATCGCCCACGACCTTGCAAAACAGACAGATAATAAACTTCTTTTAAAAATAGTTAAGGATGACGGGCAAAAAATTTCCGATTTGGAAAAAGAAAGGCCTAATCTTCTTCACGGAATGGCTGCGGCGGTATTGCTAAGAGAGCGTTTTAATATTAATAATAAAGAAGTGATAGACGCGGTGGCGGTTCATACATCGGGCTGCGAAGATATGGGGACTTTGGCAAAAATTATATACATTGCCGACAAAACCGAAGTTACCAGAAACATCGAGCCTGCGCTCAGAAAGATGTGTTCAACCGCGTC
>Ga0209755_10000960_pt1 | contig 48557 bp, 38 predicted proteins | sample TergutCo191P1_FD_187301 | JGI IMG/M metagenome (GOLD analysis project Ga0209755, IMG submission 187301) | Cornitermes sp. P1 segment gut microbial communities from Petit-Saut dam, French Guiana - Co191P1 (SPAdes) (version 2) | ecosystem: Host-associated > Arthropoda: Insects > Digestive system...
GGGGGGGGGGGGGGGGGGGTCCTTCTCGTCATGCCGTCCATCCTTTCGCAGCCCATCGGCGCAGATAATAGAATAATACTACTGCCGGCGCTTGGTAACCCGGCAGTATTAATGTGGTTTCGGCGGCCGGTACCTGCCGCCTTATCTCATACTAATATAATAATACATAATTCCGGGTATGCCTGTCAAGATATATTTTAAAAAAAATTAAAAACCGGGAAAATACGGGGTCAGAACCGTTTGAGCATAGACACCGTCTCCTCGAAATCGAAGTTTTTGACCGCGTTTTTGATGTTTTTGAGGATTTCGCCGGTTTCTTCCCCAAAATCGTACTGCTGCAGTTTGTCTACGATCTCGAGGCATTTGTCCCCATCGTAGTTTTCGGCGGCGCTTAGGGCGGCTTTTACCCCCTTTTCGAGGATTATGGCGCTGCCTTCGGGGCGGCCGGCCTGGCTGCCCGCCGTTATGCCGCAGATGGGGGCCAGTTTCGCGCTCAGGGTTCGCAGGTCTAATAGCAGGGCGGGCAGTTTTTCGGAGCAGAGGTCCCGGTTGCCGCCTTTAGACGCCATTTCCATCTCCAGCGCCCTCTCCGACAGTTTCATAGCGCCTATAGTGGAGAGCGACGACTTCATGCCGTGTATCAGTATCGTGAAGTTCTCCATGTCCGGCCCGCCCAAAAACTCTTCTAACTTTTGGCAGTCTTTTTCCATTCTGCCGCAGAAGAGTTCCAGCATCTCAAGGTACATCTCCTCTATTCCTGCGACCCTCTCTCTGCCTATTTCCGCGTTTATGCCGTCTATTGAGGCGACCTCTTCCCAGAGCCCGATCTGCGATTCGCCGCCGCTGCCGGTGGATGCCACAACAATCCTCCCTGCCGCGCCCTCCGCTTCTATCTCTATTTTATCTTCGGGGATCCATTTTTCCAGTATTTCCCTGAGTTTGTCGATCTCTATCGGCTTTGATATGTAGTCGTCCATGCCGCTTTCAAGAAAAGACTCCCGCGCCCCCTGCGTGGCGTTGGCGGTGAGAGCGATTATCGGTGTTTTTTCGTATCTGCCGCCAAGTTCCCTGATCTTGCGTGACGCCTGTACGCCGTCCATCCCAGGCATCATGTGGTCCATGAAGATCATGTCGTAGCCCGTTTTCTGCACGGCCTCTATGGCCGCCGCGCCCGAGCCGACCATGCCGGCGGAGATGTCGTAGAGGCTTAGAAGCCTGAAGGCGACTTTGAGGTTCAGCTCGTTGTCGTCCACAACGAGGACCTTGACCCCCGGGGCCTTAAACGCCGCCTTGCCATTGCCGGCCCCCTTAACCTTGCGCCCGTCACCCACTATGCAGGGGACGGTGACCGTAAACGCCGCGCCGTTGCCGTATTCGCTTGCGACCTCTATGGAACCGCCCATCGTTTCCACGAAGGCCTTGCTTATGGGAAGCCCGAGGCCGGTGCCTGTAACCTCGCGGTGCTCCAACTGCTCCATGCGCGCGAACGGCGAGAAGAGGTCTTTTATGTCTTCGGGCCTTATGCCCGGGCCGGTATCGCTTACCACGAACACCAGTTTGTCTCCGTTGCCGCCGGTGCGGCTTACCTTGAGGCTGATGCGGCCCTTGGAGGTAAAGTTGACGGCGTTGGCGCACAGGTTGATCAGCACCTGCCGCAGCTTCACGTCGTCCCCGTAAACAAATCTCGGCAGGCTGCCCTTGTCCTGCTCGTCCTCAAAGTCCAGCCCCTTCTTGCGCGCCATGAACCGGAACATAGACACTATATTTGCGATAAGCTCGTGGAAGTTGTAGTGTACGGGCGTAACCTCTACCTTCCCGGCCTCTATCTTCGAAATGTCGAGTATGTCGTTGATGATTGACAGGAGGGAGTGCGATGCGAGGCTTATGTCCCTTACGTAGTTCTCCTGACGATGTGACAGCTTTTCCAAAAGCAGCAGCTGCGACATGCCGATGACCGCGTTGAGCGGGGTGCGTATCTCGTGCGACATGTTGGCCAAAAAGCGGCTCTTTATGTCAGACGCCTCCACTGCCCTCGCCTCGGCGGCCTTGAGCATCTTGGACTCCAGCAGAAGCTGCCGGTTGAGCCTCCTGTTATTCCCGAGCAACATAATGAGGATAAGCACCGCGGCAACAGCGATAGCCGCTATGGAGATGGCGTAGTGCAGCCGCTCCCGCTCGATCTTGCGGGTGTAGTCGAACGTCCGGTTCATCCAGTCGTCGCGGATCCCCGGCACGTCTATGAAAGTCATGGCCTTATCGACAATGCCGCGCAGCCGCTCCTCGCCCGTATTGTAGCCTAAGCGCGCCTCCTGATAGTCGTCGAAGTAGACGTTCACCTTGTAGCCGGTCTTCTCGCGGTAGTTGGTCATAGCCAGAAGCATGTTCTCGGAGAGCATAATCAGGTCTACCTCGCCCCGCTCCAGCGCGTTGAACGCCGCGTCGCCCGTGGGGTAAGACTTGCGGTGCTTGTGGCCGGGGTACTTCTGGTCGAATATCTCGGCATGGATCGACTGCTCGATGATCCCAACCCTGTAGTAATTTACGCGGTACAGGTCTACCTTGGGAAAACTCAGCTTGGAAATAAGGGCGTACTTGGACGACAGGTACGGCACCTCGCTCCATATATAGTCGTCCTTGCGCGACTCGGAGTAGAGGAGCTGCGTGACCATCGAGACCTCGGCGTCCCTAAGCATCCGCAGCAGGCTCGCGATGGGGGCGTTGTGCGTGCCGCCCGGCATCTCGAACCTCATACCCGTCAGCACAGACACCTCGGATATTATGCCGGGGGCTATGCCCTGGTACTTCTTCTCCACCCTGTTGTAGAAGCTCGCCGGGTAGGCGTCGTAGACGATACCGAGGTTCACGACGCCGTTCGAGGCCGTCAGGCTGTCTATGAACGCCGCCTCCTCCGCGGTCAGTACGGCGCGCAGCCCCTGTTTCCTCTCCCCTATCACCGCCCTGATGGCGGCGGCCTCCTCCGGCACGGCGTCGGCGTACATGTTAAAATCGTGACAGCATACGCTGTCCACACTCTCGTCGGAGAAACAGGCGGCCATCAATAGAAATACAACGGCCAACAGGCATGTCAGGACATGTTTCATAAAAAATTATCCCCCAGCGCACCGGGCAAAAGCCCCGTACAGGCTCAAACCGGTTTCTTCGCGAAAATCTTACCGACCTTGCCGGCGACCGTATTGGCGTTCACCGGCTTGACGATGAAGTCAACCGCGCCGATTTTGACCGCCCGCATCAGGTAGTCCCGCGTCGTGTTGCCCGTCAGAAAGACTATCGGAGCGGTCTGCCCCGCCCCCTTCAGCTTCTCCGCGAGCTCAAAGCCGTTCATCTTAGGCATCTCTATATCCAAAATAAAGAGGTCGGGCTTAAACTTGGTTATGTAGTCAAGCGCGGACGCGCCCGATGTCACCCCGTTGAACTTGTACCCGGCTGCCGTGAGCGCCATCCGCAGCTGGGTCAGCGTTACGGCGATGTCGTCCACCGCCAAAATGCTCTTTTGTTGCTCATCCGCCGGAACCGGGGCGCCCATGCCTTCCGCGCCGGCCGCCTGGAACCCACGGGTATCTGGCTTCCTGGGCCCTCCGCTCTTGTGCTGCTCCATCTGTATGTCAACCGAGAGTGTGGCCACCGTAGACAGGAAAGCGGTAAGCTCCGCCTCCGCCGCGGAAGGTCCGGCGGCGCCGGCCGGCTGCCGGAGCCGCTCGCACTCCCGCACCAGGTCCTCGGCGTGGATGTTCGCCAGTACCTCGGAAAGCTCGGAGAGCACGTAGGCTATCCTGGGGACATCGCCTATAAAAAGAGCCTTTTTCAGGTCGGCCTCAATGCCGGGAAAGTCTTCTACGAAGTCGGAGAGCGTGTCGCAGTACTGACCGAGCAGCCGGTCGTCCAGGCCGTCTAACCAGCCGGACAGCTTCAGATTTCCTATGGAGAGCAGCTGCTCCCGGGTAAGGCTCATAATGCGGATTCCAGTCATTGCGGGTTATTTTTTCGGCCTAAGAATATCCATATATAATAGAATATATATTAATGATATTAATAACATGACATTTTTTTCAATATTAAAATCGATATTTCTTAATAACATCAACCGGATGACATATTTCCGCGTTTAAAATCTACACCAAAACAATGGGGGCTGCGCACGCCCCCGCGCAGCCCCGTTACCACGTTTACATATTTTTTACATTTTTTTTACTTTTTCCTTTGCGCATAAATATTTTTCTATTATATTGATATATTAGTATGCGCCATACTATAATGGGGGACTTTTATTATGAATTTTCGCAAAAAATCGACTTTCGGGCTGTTTTTCGCCGCTGCCGCGCTGATCCTCTCCTGCGACGGCAACAACAGCGCCGGCCCCGGCAACCAGAACAACGGCGGAGGCGGGACCCCCTGGACCGTCGAGGAGTACAAGTGCGCCGGCAACCCCATAGACGCCAAGTTAGACGGCAGCCGGGACGACCTGGGGCTCCGCGATATCGTTGTCATCGTCAAATACAACGGGGATGACCCAGCCACGGTCATCCTGCCCGACGGCGTGAATACTATTGAGATAACGGCCAGCGGCGGGCACGTAACCGTAAAAGCCCCGTCCCCGCGCGACTATATTAATGTTGTAGTGAGCGGAACCACCGCCGACGGGTCGCTGAAACTGTACGGCAGCGCCACGTTCGACGGGCTCTACCTTAACGGCGCGAACATAACGAACCCGCGCGGGCCGGCGGTAAACATCCAAACCAACGGGCCGGTGCCCGTCTATTTAGTAGGCGGCTGCGGGCGGGAAAATTACCTTTCCGACGGGACGGTTTACGGCCCGCCGCATATAGGGGAAGACGGTACCGCCGAAGACGCCAAGGGGGCCTTCTTCAGCGAAAAGCGCCTCACTTTCAGGGGCAACGGCTACCTTGAGGTCGCCGCTAAGGGCCTTGGCGTAGGCACCTCCGGCGGCAACGCCCACGCGATCGTCGCCGACTCCGACATCCGCATAGAGAGCGGGAACATCACAATCCGCGAATCGGCGGGCGACGGGCTCCACGCCAACGACGACATTGAAATCACGGGCGGGACCATACAAATCGTCAGCCGGGGCGACGCCGTCCAGAACGAAGACACGCTCAACACAATCCTTATACGCGACGCCAAGGTGCGCCTGCGCACGACCGGCGCCAAATCCCACGGGATCGCAGGCGAAGACAGCACCATAATCGAAGGCGGCGCCGATGTCAGAATCTACGTTGAAGGCAACGGCTCGAAGGGAATACGCACGCGCGGCTTCATGGGCATAAGGGGCGGCAAGACCGACATCACGGCAACCGGCTCGCGGGACATCAGTTCCAACCCCGCTAACCCCGCAGCCCTCCCCGACACGAGCAACGCCGCTGGAATCAAAGTTGGCAACGACATCGACAACCACCCCGGCGAGGGCAACATGGAGATCTCCGGCGGAACGCTTACGATAAACGCCCGCGCAGCAAAGCACGCCAGAGGGCTCAATATCGACGGCAGCCTCACGGTAACCGGAGGTAATGCCGACATAGCCTCCGACGGCGACGGCATTAGGGTGCGCAGGAACTTCAGGATGACCGCCGGCACGGTGAAATCACGCTCTACCGTCAATCAGGACCTCGACTACAAGGGCGGAAACCTCTCTCATACCGGCGGTACGCTCGACGTGCGCCAAGATAAAATAGCGGGGAATTGATGATAACAAAAGAGACATGCCTCGAACTCCTGGCCCCCTTCTCCCGCTCCTCCCTCGAGGACTCGAAGAACATGGCGTTCCTCAACAGGTTCGACACCAAGTTCGTGCTGCGGACAGGCGGCGTCTCCGGTTTCTTGAAAAATATCGCCAACGACTACTCTGTCCTCCAGATCGAAGACATGGTCATACAGAGCTACGAGACGGTTTACTTCGACACGCCCGACCTGCTCTGCTTCAACATGCACCACAACAAGCGGGCGCAGCGGTTCAAGTTCCGCACGCGCAAATACCTTAGCAACGGCAAGATCTTCAACGAGATCAAGCAGAAGCAGAACACCGGCAAAACGAAAAAATTCCGCCAGCGCCGCGACGGGATCCCGGACGAAATACCCAACCCCGGCTTCCCTATGCTTCCGGCGGTAAAAAACCTCTCCGACTTCGACGAGCACTTCATCGCGCTTGTAAACACGCACGGCTACGGCTACGTAGGGGAGCTTATACCGTCGCTCAACGTCTACTTCAACCGCGTAACATTCCTGAACAAGAACTTCCCCGAGCGCATGACGCTCGACTTCGGGCTGTCATACGCGTTTAACGGGCTGGAATTCAAACTGTACGACACGGCCATAGTGGAGCAGAAGCGCGAGAAGGGGCCGGAGAAGACGTTTTCGCAGGAATATTTCCGCAGTATACACAAAAACCCAAGCGGGTTTTCAAAATACACTATCGGGATCTCACTGACCCACGCCGAAGCCAGAAAGAACAGGTTTCTGCCGAGGCTCAGGAGCCTGGCATTCGAAAGAGAGGCGGCAGCTTGAAAAACAAGGGTATCGGCAACGGCAGTATCAACGTAAAGGGGCCCAACATCTGGGGCATAAACGTCTCGACGGTAATCGTCGCGCTGTTCTTCTTCGCGCTCACCGCGCTGCACTTCACGCCGAGCGCCTTCTTCCCGCCCGAGGCTATGGGCATGACGGAAGAAAAACCGACGGCCGACGGCGACGAGGTATCTTCCGACAACGATTCTAAGCCCAGGATCAGAGCCGCCGAATCCGCCGCCAGAGCAGCCGAGGCATCGGCCAAAGCAGCCGAGGCGGCAGCCAAAATAGCCACCACACAGGGCGACGGCGACAACAATAACAGGCGCCGCTTAGTAGATGAGAAAACCATGAAAATCTACCTCGGCGAGAGCGACTGGAACTTCATAGGCGTAATGACGCTGCGTTTCATAATGAACATCATCTTCGCCTACGTGCTCATAAGCCTCATCTACTCGCGGGAACACCGCATACGCGAATATTCGTTCAGCTTCTTTGTCTCGAACATACTCATCTTCATGGTAACGTCCATGCTCGCATCGGTGCGCGTGCGCACCGGCTTCGCGTTCGGCCTGTTCGCCATACTCTCCATCCTGCGCTACCGTACCGAGCAGATACAGATCCGCGAGATGACGTTCCTCTTCGCGTCCATCATCCTCGGCGTCATAAACTCGCTGGCCACCGCCGACCTCACGATCTTCGCCGTGCTGTGGGCCAACGTGATACTGTGCATGTTCGTCTACCTCTGCGACCAGGTGTTCATGGGGCAGACCGACCAGATTCTGCTTGTTTACGACAATACAAAGCTGCTGGGCAAAGATAAGAAGCAGGAGCTGCACGCCGACATTAAAAACAGGTTCGGGTACGATGTCGTCAAAGTCGTAATTATCGAAATGAACTATTTAACCGATAGCGCGAAGGTGAAATTGGTTTACAAAAGAAAGTAGGGGGGCTTAATGATGTACGGATACCGGCTGATAACCGCCGCGGTCGCGATATGCGCCTTTTTGGGCGCCGCGGGCAGCGCGTTCGCCAATCCCGAACTCAATACCAACGCAACGGTTGATGCGGTTAATGCTGATGCTGCCGTTGATACCGATGTTGATGCTGATGCCTTTGCAGGCATGAGCATTGATACTGCCGCCGACTCCCCCGTCAATCCATCCCAAACTGAAACTGAACTCGCACCGGACAAGCCAAAGAAAGATAAAAAGGATAAATCCGCCAAAACCACCGGAACCGAAACCGCCGCGCCAACCGCAGCAACCGGCAAACGGGCCGATAGAGAAGTCACCGAATTCCGCCTCAGCGGTACGCTCGAAACCGGTTTCGACATTTACAACCGCGTAAACGAAGATATGACCGAATCGCGGATCACAGGCAAGAGCACCATCGAAATCTCCGCACGCCCGGTGAGGCGGGTCCGCGCCGAAATCGGCATAGAGTACGATATCCGCGACACGTTCTTAGTCGTAGACAAACTCTACGGCCAATACAGCGTCTCTAAACCCGGCACAATACGCGCCGGCATAATGAAAAAATCGTTTGGCCTCGAAGAGCGCGCCGGGGTGGAAGAACGCTACTTCCACCGCCGCTCCATAATCAACGGAGGGATAGAGGACCTCGGGTTTCTGGGCCACGACCTCACGCTGCAATACCGCCACGACTTCAACAAAAACCTGCGGGCAACAGGCGGTTTCTCGTGGTCGGCGGAAGACTCGCTGCGCTACCTGCAGAACTACTCCGTATCATACGACTTTGCCGGCAACACGCAGCTCATACTTGCCGCAATAATAATGCACGGCGGCGACGAGCTCAGCCTGCCGGCCTCTTTCGTATCGTCCCTGTCGTGCAAACATGAATTAAAATTAGTGTCCGAAGCGGAACTGACTTTCGGGCTCAACCCCAGCCGGCGCACACAGTGGACCGAAAACCGCGACGCATACATCTTCGGCCTGCGCATACAGGAGCAGTACCCTGTAAACACCCCCTGGTCAACGCTTACGCAAATCATCCCGCTGGCCGAAGCGGCGTTTTACAGTGAAGATATCGAGAGCGAAAATTTTGATACGCAGCTGCGTTTCGGGCTCACGCTGGGCTTCGCGGCAAAATCGGCGTACCAGTTCAGAAATACGTTTGAGGTGAGGTGGAGAACGCTCGACGGCGAGACGAACGTCAGGCGGTACAGGTTTGACAGTCAGGCAGTGGTAATTTTTTGATAAAAGGTACATAAACCGCACTACCTTTACTGTACCTTAAAGCTATCTTTTTTGGAGGATAACGGCTGTTGTATTATCTATATTATAGCATTAACCGGTAAACCATTTTGCTCCTTAGCAATAAGGGGGGGAGGATTTATGAAACACAAATCTTTTGCAGTCAGGCTGGCAACAGCTTTGGTCGTCTGCGCGAGTGCGCTTGCATGGTCGCAGTCTCTTCCTGTTATGAAGATCACCGTTGCCGCGGAGCCGACTGTCTCCGGCGGCGGTATGTTCGGGGGGGCTCAAACCATGAACTACGTCAGGATGACGAAGTTCCAGCTGACGGGGCACCCTGATGTAGATATTGTTCAGGGAGAAGTACAGGCAGACTCCATCCGTGTGCGCGGGAACTCTACCGCCGGCATGGACAAGAAACCCTACCGCATCAAGTTTGCCAAAGAGCAGTCGCTTTTCGGCAAACCCAAGGCGAACAGCTGGGTCCTGCTTGCCAACTACTACGACCATACAATGGCGCTTAACGCAGTGGCCTTTGCACTCGGCCAGCGTTTGAAGCTCAAGCACACGCCTACATCCCAATATGTAGACCTCTACTTCGTTGTCAACGGCCAGGAGAGGTACAAGGGCATTTATCAGTTGACGGAACAGATTCAGGTAAAAAAGGACAGGGTTAATGTTGATAAGACCAGGGGCTGGCTCGTCGAGTTTGACTACCACGACGCCGAGACGGGGCAAATTAAATTCAGGACGACCAACTACCAGCTGTTTACGCGCATAAGGTCGCCGGAAGTGGCAGGCTGCGACGCCAATCCTCCGCAGAACTGCAACGACAATAACGCCGCGGTATCATTTGTCAAGAACGAGGTGAACGAGTTATGCAATACCATGGCGGCAAGCGGTTTCCCGACCAACGGCTACCGCGACATGATAGATATGGAAAGCTGGGCGAAATACGTGCTGATACAGCAGCTTATAGACAATTTTGACTTCAACAACAAAGCGATGGCCCAGCAGGGCGGCGGGATGTTCGGCGGCGGGAATTACGGCGCAGAGCCCGGCTCCAACTACGCCTTCCGAGACTACGACACCAGCGCCCGCAAAGCCCTGCCAATCGTGGCCGGCCCGCTCTGGGACTTCGACCTGGCCGCCGGCGTACACCCGACGCAGAGCTTCCCCACCCACTACGTAAACTACAACGAGCCTATAAGGCCCAAGCACTCCTTCTACCAGAGGCTCTGGGACGACCCCGAGTTTTTGAAAGCGTTCAAAAAGGCGTGGGACGACCACCAGGCCGATTTCAATGCCATGCCGGCGCTCGTAGACTCCATCGCCAACGTCATAAGGTACCGCGTAGTTGATAACTTCAACGCATACGGCGGCTCCAGCGGCGGTTGGGGAATGGCGGGCGGAGAAGCCAAGCCTACAAACGTGGCGACATTCGATACCCGCGTCAACGGGTTCAAAACATGGTGGAACAACCGCATGAGGTTCTTCGGCGATGAAATCAACAAGCTGAACATCCCCTCTACGCCCGTCGTCTCTACCTACACTCTAACGGCCGGCGCGGAACCGGCCGCGGGCGGAACCGTTACGCCCACATCCCAGTCGAACATCAACTCGGGGACGCAGATCCCCATATCCGCTGCGGCAGCCAACGGCTATACATTCCAATACTGGACGCTGACCTCCGGCTCAGCCACGTTCTTTGACGCGACCTCCGCATCGACAACAATCTCACTAAGCTCCAACGCGACGATCCGCGCCAACTTCACTAAAGACAGCGACCCGCCGCACAACACGAGCGGGGATACTATAAGGGTAGAGGCGGAAACCATGACTCCTGCGGCTGCCGAATGCCCCGCCGGCGGTGGAAGCGGCCTTGCTACGGCATGCCGGGCAACCAGCGGCAACATGACATACGTCCGCAACCCGGTTTCGACCACCGCAACCTACACGGTAAACGTCTCCGCCGATGACGCCGGGTTCCGCAATGTAGTGTTCAGAATCGCCGCAAACAGCGCAACCAGTTTCACCGTAACCGTAAATGGTACGCCTGCCGGCACCATAAGCGTACACAGCACAGGCGGGACAAACTCGTCCAACTACGCGCTGATACCGCTCGCCTCCTCAATAGAACTGAATCAGGGCGCCAATACGATAGTCCTGGCCTTTAACGGATCGGTCTACGCCGACTACTTCGAGCTCATCCGCACCGACAAACAACCCGACGCATCGGTACGGTACAGCGTCAACAAATCCGTGCAAGCGAATGTTGTGCTGACAAAAAGCGTACGTGGCTTCTCCGCCGCCCTGCCGGGCAGCCACGGCTTCACCTCCTACAAGCTGATCGACCCGCGCGGACGGACAATCAGAAGCGGGAGCGTAGCAAACGGCGCGGCAACGCTGAAGTTCGACAACCTCCCCAAGGGCATGCTCTTCCTGAATCTGGAAGGCAGAAACGTGTCTAAGACCCTGAGGACGGTAACGTATTGATGCTTTGATATTGTGACGCAGCACAGGGGGCGCGGTTCACCGCGTCCCCTTTTTTTGTACGGTAACATTGAAATCAATACCGGAGGATAAATTGGGGTTTATCGGTGTGATGGGTATACTGTTTTGTAAGGGCGTTGCATGCAACGCCCATTCGGTTGGATGCGCGCCAAATGGCAATTTATCCGATACGTCCACCGGAAACAAAACGATTTTGTAGGGGCGATCGTCCCCGATCGCCCGTGCCGGAATTGCGATATTGGTTTTTATCGTTGTGATGGATATACGGTTTCGACGGAAACAAAACGGTTTTGTAGGGGCGACCGTCCCCGGTCGCCCGTGCCGGAATTGCGATATTGCGTTTGATTTGACGTATACCGCAATCCCGGCATTGCAGGGCGTTGCACGCAACGCCCCTACGTTGGATTGTTGGTGTATTTTGCAGGATATTGTAATCCATGCGTTGCGGGCGACCGGGGACGGTCGCCCCTACAGGCATTATCGTTATCAAAACCCGGATTATTGGTGATTTTGACGTTATCTTTTGACGTTTAATCATGTTAATCCTTTAATCAGGCAAATCATGGTTCAGACAATCAACATCAACACACCAATAAATTATTATTTGGCGCGATAATTGGAATTGAACCATTCATTTTTCAGATTACGCAGGCTTAACCTTGTTCCCGCGCCGGCCCTCAATAAATTCCAGCGCAGACTTCTCGTCCCTGTTGACAATCATACCATCTGGGAAACCGGTATCTTTGAGGATGGGCCTCACAGAATCATCTAACCCTAATTCATGGATAGCGTGCGTGTCGCTGTTGACCGCCATGCGGCACCCCTCGTCAAGGCATGCCCTCACTAAATCATACGCGCTCTCGATTCCCGTCCGCGCAAGCATGATCTTCGAATTGTTGAGCTCCAGCGCAACCCCGGCGGACTTCGCCTCCCGCGCCAATCTTTTATAATCTACCGGATAGGTAACATCGTTGGGGTGCGTGATTATGTCGATGCACTTATTCCGGCGTATCGCGGCTATCAGCATATCCGTATAAGCATCGGCGCTTAACCCCTTGGGCGTATTGGGGTGGATGCCGAGCAGCACCACGTCTATAAATTTGATCAAATGCCACGGGGCATCGATCTCTCCCCTGTCGTTCACCAGATTGCATTCAACGCCTTTCAGAATCCTGACATCCGGGCACGGCGACCTGAAACGCTCGAAGAACGGGCTGTTTAGGCGGCCGCCGGGCAGCGTGAGGCCGTGGTCCGTTACCGCAAACCCCTTTATCCCTATATTCTTGGCGTAATCAAGCAATTCCAATACGGTGTGGATGCCGCACTGGCTAAAGATGCTGTGTACATGCAGGTCGAATTGTATCATTTTATCTCACCGTTATTATAGATTACACGATTAAATGTTACACCCGCACCCACGGAGACATCACGGCTGTCGTGCAGTGCAGGTGTAACATTTAATTGTGTCTTTAATAAAAAATAAGGGCGCGATGAATCGCGCCCCTACGTTACCGCAATAAATCAACGCTTACTTCTTCTTGCCCTTCTTCGCCGCCTTCTTAGCAGCAGGCTTTGCAGCCTTCTTCGCTACCTTCTTCGCGGCGGGCTTCGCTGACTTCTTGGCAGCCTTCTTCGAAGACTTCTTAGCGGATTTCTTCGCAGATTTCTTCGCTGCGGCAGGCTTTGCCGAAGACTTCTTACTCGCGCTCTTCGCCGCGATCTCGGCCTGTGCTGAGGCGAGGCGGGCGATGGGCACACGGAAGGGTGAGCAGCTCACATAGTCGAGGCCGAGGCTGTAGAAGAACTTCACAGACTCAGGCTCGCCGCCGTGCTCGCCGCAGATGCCGATCTTGAGCTTCGGCTTAACGCTGCGGCCGCGCTCGACGCCGTACTTTACCAGTTGGCCTACGCCGGCCTGGTCGATGCTCAGGAACGGGTCTTCCGCCAGAATCTTCTTCTGCAGATACGGGGCGATGAAACTGCCCATATCGTCGCGGCTGAAACCGAAGCCCATCTGCGTGAGGTCGTTGGTGCCGAATGAGAAGAAGTCGGCGACCTCCGCCATCTCATTGGCGAGCAGGCAGGCGCGCGGGATCTCAAGCATCGTACCGCAGAGGTAGTCGAAATTCTTGAGACCGTACTTCCTCTTGACATCGGCGGCAACCTCGTCAACGATGGCCTGCTGATCCTTGAGCTCGTTCACCGTACAGGTAACCGGGATCATGATCTCGGGGACGACCTTCGTGCCCTCCTTAACAAGCTCGGCGCCGGCTTCCAGAATGGCGCGGACCTGCATCTCGGTGAGCTCGGGGTAGGTGATGCCGAGGCGCACGCCGCGGTGGCCAAGCATCGGGTTGACCTCGTGGAGGCCCTCGCCGCGCTTCTTCACCTCGTCGATGCTGATACCCATAGCCCTGGCGAGGTCGTCCTGGCCGTCGGGCTTGGTCGGCACAAACTCGTGCAGGGGCGGGTCGAGGAGGCGGATCGTCACCGGGAAACCGGCCATCGCCTTCATCGTGTCCTTCAGATCCTTCTTCATAGACGGGAAGAGCTTGTCGAGAGCTTCCTTGCGCTCACCCGAACCGTTGGACATGATCATCTGGCGCAGGAAACCGAGCGACTGCTCGCTGCCCTCGCCGTAGAACATGTGCTCGATGCGGAAGAGGCCGATGCCCTCGGCGCCGAACGCGCGGGCGACCGCGGCGTCTTTCGGCGTGTCGGCATTGGCGCGGACCTTCATCCCCTTGTACCTGTCGATGAGGGAGAGGAACGCCTTGAAGCGCGGGTTCTCGGTCGCGTCGATCATCGGCAACGCGCCGGAGTATACGCAGCCCTTCGTGCCGTTGAGCGTAACGATGTCGCCCTCCTTCAGAATGCGGCCCTTGATGGTGACCGTCCTCGTGGTGACGTCGATCTCGAAATCGGCGGCGCCCACTATGCAGCACTTGCCCCAGCCGCGGGCAACCAAAGCCGCGTGGCTCGTCATGCCGCCGCGGGCCGTAAGGATGCCCTGAGCGGCGCGCATGCCCTCAATGTCTTCCGGGTTCGTCTCTTCACGGATCAGAATGACGTTCTTCGCCTTGCCGTCACGAACCCACTTTACGGCGTCTTCGGCGGTGAAAACCAGCGCACCGAACGCGCCGCCTGGACCGGCGGGCAGGCCCTTACCGAGCAGATCTGCCTTCTTCTCGGCAACCGGGTCGATAACGGGGTGGAGGAGCTCGTCGAGCTGAACGGGTTTGACGCGCGTAAGTGCGGTTTCGAGGTCGATGAGCCTCTCTTCGAGCATGTCCATCGCCATGTTGACCGCCGCGATACCCGTGCGCTTGCCGTTGCGGGTCTGGAGCATCCAGAGCTTGTTCTCCTGAATAGTGAACTCGAGGTCCTGCATGTTCTTATAGTGCTTCTCGAGCTTCTTCTGGATCTCGTCGAGCTGGTCGTAGAGCCTCGGCATCTTTTTCTCGAGGGAGATAAGGTGCGCGGTGTGCTCGTTCTTGGTAGCTTCGTTGATAGGCTCCGGAGTGCGGATGCCGGCCACGACGTCTTCGCCCTGTGCGTTCACGAGGTACTCGCCGAAGAATTTACGCTCGCCGTTGGCAGGGTTGCGCGTAAACGCCACGCCGGTAGCGGAAGTTTCGCCCATGTTGCCGAACACCATCGCCTGCACGTTGACCGCGGTGCCCCAATCGTGCGGGATGCCTTCTATATTACGGTACGCGATCGCGCGCTTGCCGTTCCAGCTCTTGAACACCGCGCCGATGCCGCCCTTGAGCTGCTCCCAGGGATCATCCGGGAAAGACTTGCCCAAAGAGGACTTGATCTTCACCTTGAACGCCTCGCAGAGATCCTTCAGGTCCTCAACAGTCATCGCGGTGTCGGCCTTGTAGCCGTTCTTATCCTTGAGCTCGTCCATGATGTGCTCAAGCTGGAGGCGGATGCCGTGGCCGCCCTTGGGCTCAATGCCCTCGGCCTTCTCCATAACTACGTCGGAGTACATCATCATCAGGCGGCGGTACGAGTCGTACACAAAACGCTCGTTGCCCGTCTTGGCAATGAGGCCGGGGATCGTGGCGCTGCAGAGACCCACGTTCAGAACCGTCTCCATCATGCCGGGCATAGACTCGCGCGCACCGGAGCGGCAGGAGAGGAGCAGCGGGTCTTTGGTATCCCCGAACTTCCTGCCCATCGCCTTCTCCATGATCTTCATCCCCTTCTCGACCTGCTCCATCATCCCCTCGGGAAACCGCGCCTTGTGGGCGTAGTAGTCGGTACAACACTCCGTGGTAATGGTGAATCCGGCGGGAACCGGAATCCCGGGAATATTGCACATCTCGGCCAGGTTCGCGCCCTTACCGCCCAACAGATTCTTCATATCGGCCCTGCCGTCGGCCTTACCCTGACTGAAAGAGTAAACGTACTTCTTAGCCATCAAAACCCTCCTGATGATTATGTTTAAAGTTAAAAAAAGTTAAATTTCTCCCACAAAAAACCAAAATATAAAAATAATTTGCGGCAGGGAGAGAAATCAAGTAAAAACAGAGTAAATTTTAAAATAAATGCAGGCAGGGTCGGATTATAGGCATAATTTAGATAAATTATTATAATTTATTTAAAGCAATCAAGCCAAATACTTCCCCGGCGCATTTCGATAGTGTTTTTTTTGTTCGAATGGGTTCAGCGCAGGTTGGAGTTGGGTGAGCAAGTTTTTGGCGCTGCCCGGTATTTTGCCTGATTCGACGGGCCTTTGGCATGGGGTTTGGGGGTTGTCGATGCGGTCGTACCCGGGCATATACCTTGGGATGTGTCCAGTTTTTGCTCTACGTGGGCGGCGGATTGCGGTTGGGTTGCTGCGCTATTGCGGGGCCGCGGGGTCCTGCGAACACCTCAGCGAGAACAAGAAGCTCTTGTAGTTGTAGCTGTCCCTGGACACGTACTCGCTGCGGAAGTACATGCCCCGGTCCCAGGCGTAGAGCGCACCGTTCTCCGTGGCGCTCCACCAGTAGCCGAGGTAGCCGGCGTAGCTGAAGCTGCGACCGAGACCGCGGTAGCCGCCCGGCAGAGCCGAGAACCCGTAATCGTCCGTTGCGGTTTTATAGACCACATAGCCCGACCACCCTGTCTTCGACTTCAATTTCGTTCCTGCCGTATCCTCTCCGCCCACAAAATCCGTCAACGCCGTCCACTCCTTATCGCTCGGCAAATGCCACCCCGCAGGGCAAGCCTTCATCGCGTCATCCCAGTCGTAAAGCCGTCCATATTTCTGACAATTACTTTCTTCATTATCGTAACAGACGGAATTACCGGTCTTATAATTGAGATTCTCCGCCATCCACGTCTGATTCCCAATCTTCACCGTACGGTACGTCTTCCCATCCCGCTCATCTGTAAAACTCCCCTCCTGCGCGTTAACCGCTGAAACCGACAACAGTACCACCGCCATCACCGCGCCAACAACGCGGCCTGCAGCACGCCTGCTTTTACCGCCGGCCAGTACGTTCATCCCGCAAGCTCCTCTGAACTAAATCATATTAAAAAGATTATTGCCGCCATACCCAATACCATCATATAATTCATTCCCCAAAAAGCGGCCAACGGCCCCATCCAAAGGCGCGGCCTTGCATCCGCCCGCCCCTGCCATAAACCTACATTATAACTGCCGGGATATCAAGGGACGCGCCCCAAAATACCCGGTTCCCCCCAAACGCCGCCGCAGGCCGTATCCCGGGCGTTACAATATTTTTTCAAAAAAATCCATCTCCGCCGCCCGGCATAAACTATATTTATACTCTCTGTGGCATTTTTTAGCTTGTCGAGGCCCAAAATGATGAAATTTGACGACATCGTCGCCACCCTGAAAGCGCGGGTGATCTGCAAATCCTCCACGTTCGACACCATCGAGCCGGAGAGCGTGATCGTCTCCGACCTTATGAGCGACGTTTTGATGATGGAAAAGCCGGTACCGCTCTTAGTCACCTCCCTCTCCACCGACCAGGCCATCCGCACCGCCTCCATGGTAGACGCCGCCGGGGTGGTCATAGCCCAGAACAAGCCGCTGGCCGAGAAGATCGGCAAGCTGGCCGAGGAGCTCGACGTAACGCTGCTCCACTCGCCGCTGGCCAAGTTCGAGAGCTGCGTGCTGCTGGGCAAGCTCATGGAGCGGGACGCGGGGTAGCCCATGCCCTTAACCAAGAGCCAATCCCTGCTCGAGCCGTCGCGCTCGTCGCTCCTCACACTCGAGATCATCTTCAAGCTCAAGGTGCGCGACGTGATGACCGACGAGCCCATCACCGCCGCCCGGACCGACACCCTGCGCCAGGTACAGAAGATCATGCAGACCCGCCAGATCTCCGGCGTACCCATAGCCGAAGACGGCCGCCTCTTCGGGCTCATAAGCATAGACAACATCCTGCGCGCGCTCGACTTCGGCTACATCGAAGACACCGTAGAGGGCCACATGGTGCGCAACCTCATAGTCCTCGAAGACGACATGCCGCTGACATTCGCCATATCATGGTTCGAGCGATACGGCTTCGGCCGCTTCCCCGTCCTTAACCGGGAGGAAAAATTAGTCGGCATCGTAACCGCCGGCGACATCATGTCGAAGGTGCTCTTCGAGATGAACAAGGAAGTCAACCGCATCGAAACCGAGCAGCCGTCCGCCTCCCCCGCCACGCCTCATGGAAGCGCGGGCAGCGGGCGGTACTACCGCGAGTTCAGCATCAAAAAGTTCGACTTCGAAAACGGCGGCAGCGCCTCCAACGAGATCCGCCGCGTGCTCAAAGAGCGCGGCCTCAGCCCCAAACTGATACGCCGGGTGGCCATAGCGAGCTACGAATTGGAAATAAACATGGTAGCCCACTCCGACGGCGGGAAACTGATGTGCTACGTAGGCAACGACAAGGTCGAAATCACCGCCAAAGACACCGGCCCCGGCATCCCCGACGTAGACCAAGCTATGGAAGAGGGCTTCTCAACCGCCACCGACTGGATAAGAAGCCTCGGCTTCGGCGCGGGCCTCGGCCTCCCCAACATAAAGCGCGCCTCCGACAGTTTCGAAATCCGCTCACAGATAGGCCTCGGCACAATCGTGAAATCAACCGTGTTCCTCGGCGAAGACTCCGTCCAGCAGGCCTGTACCAACAATCTGGCGCTGGAGCGGCGGTGAGGGAAAGGTTCGCGTTCATCGGAACTCGGAATTGGCGTTGCTTTTTAAAAACACTATGGGATTATGTTTTGTGGGTGCATTGAGCTGTCGTGGTACCATATGCAGGGGAAAAGAGGCCCCGTGCGGCACCGGCGGGAGCATGCAATCACCGGCTTTCACAACTCGGCCGCCGAAGCATTCGCATCTATAAGAGTACTCGCCGCCCGGCATCGGTGAAGTTCGCTTCATCGGTACGCGGGTGAGTCAAAAGATTAATTCAGCGTTCATAATTTTTTTCTTGCATCCCAGTATCCCATCAATTATATTATAAATACCGCGTGGACGATTGCGGTTTTTTCTTGGTTGATTTTTGGAATTTTTCTCTCTTTCTCGTTTGAAAACGGGGCTACGGTTCCGGTTGCTTGAAAGATAGCGGCGAATCTCTACACTTTTCCGTTGTACCAAAATGTCACAATACGACCCGTGCGATAGCATTATCGCGGAAAGTGCAGTTGCCATGCCTAAAAAAGCCGTTAATACCGTTGGCACTGAGGCCCAAAAGCCCAGGCGCAAGCCGCCCACGCCGTTCCACCCGGCGGCGTTCATCGCCTTTGGGCACTACCTACGGGAGTACCAAAAAGACGACGGGCTCACGCTCAGGGAGGAACAGCACCTGTCCAAGCAATCGCTGCGGATAGATATACTCATCATCAAAAAGAAGCCGGGCCTCAAAATAGACCGTTGCTGGGCACGTATCTTTCGCAGCCACAACATCTTGGAATATAAGAGCCCTGTCGATAACCCGCCAACAATGGAGGTCTTCGACAAGGTGGTACACGGCTACGCCGGCCTCTATGCCTCGCAGGAACAGGTCAGCCTGACCGATATGAGCGCAACCATAGTTTGCTTCAAAAAGCCGAAAAACTTGTTCGAAACCCTTGAAAAAGATTTAGATTACAGGGTATTGCAAAAAGAACCCGGGATATATTATATTATGTATAAGGGTGTTGCCCCTGAAAAGTCGCTGGCGGTACAGGTAGTAGTAAGCTCAGAACTTCCCGACAGCGAGTTTCTGCTCAAAGACCTGAACTGCGACATAGGCCACGCCGGGGCGAAGAGGTTCGTGGAACTTTACGAAAAGGGTGAAGAGTACCGGGAACACTTGTCCATTTGGTTAAAAACGGTATTATGCGAAAACTTTGAATTCTTACAGAAGGAGGGGTATATGAAAGACTACGACGCAATAATTAAGCAGGCGGCCATTGACCTCAAGATTGCCGACCTCTTTAAGCAGGAAGGATGGCAGGTGGGACGTCAGGAGGGGTGGCAGGAGGGAAGCCGGAGTATCCTCGAATTCCTCCGAAACGGCCATACTCTCGAAGAAGCGGAAAAAAAGTTTGCCGTGTCGCACGCTGATAATGGCAGGAAAACCTTGAATTCCTATTAAAGGAGGGGTACGTGGACGATATGCAAACTATGGCCAGGCGTATAGCCATTGCAAGCGGGGTTTCCGATGCCTTTAAGCAGGAGGGACGTCAGGAAGGATGGCAGGTGGGACGCCAAGAGGGACGTCAAGAGGGACGCCGAGAAGGGTGGCGGGAGGGCGAGCGAAAGGGAACCCGCAATGTCATCGAATTCCTCCGAAACGGACATACCCTCGAAGAGGCGGAGAAAGAGTTCGCATTGCCGTAGGCGGCCGTGGGAACAACCACGCTCTGGGCGGAAAATTGGGGTTTATCGTTGCCCCCGGCTTACAACACGCCATCAAATTACGTGCACGCCAACGCACCCCTTTAGGGGTGCACAGTTCTGTAGCCCAGGGCTTTAGCCCTGGGTCAACATGCCAACGTATACGATTTTTTGTTTTGATTTTTGTTTTTTGCATCCCTACCGGGGATGCAAAGATATTTGCCCCCCGGTAGGGGCGCACAGATATTTTGAATGCGGCGTTATCCCGGCCAAAAACCTGCGCTCCCCTATGGGGGGCGGAAACATAAAAAACATCCGGGATGCACGTTAGCCCAGGGCTAAAGCCCTGGGCTACAGAGCTATGTACCCCTAACGGGGTACATCATTGTGCTGGTAATTTAGCGAAACGTTGCAACCCATAACACGCCACATCAAAACAAAAAGTCAAAAGCACGGCCATTGCTGCGCTGCGCTATGGCCGGCGTCATGCGATTTGCTCCGCTAATCGCACGACGCGCAGTCCCGAAGACAGCGCAGCGAAAACAGGTGGGTCTTGTAGTTGTAGCTCCTGTACACGTTGCCGAAGTCGTAGTACATGTACCAGCCCCAGGCGTCGCTCGCACCGAGCTCCGTGGCGCTCCACCAGTAGCCGATGCCGCCGGCAACGTCGAAACCGCCGCCGTAGTTGTAGCCGTAGCCGTAGCCGCCGGGCAGGGCCGAAAAGTCGTAATCATCTGTACCGTTACCATTATTATACCACCCACCCTTAGATTTCAACTTCGTTCCAGCCGTTGATGACCCGCCAACAAAAGTCTCCAACGTCGTCCACTCCGCATCACTCGGTATATGCCAACCATTAGGACAAATACCTTGATGCTTACTCTGTACCTGACTTGCGCACGTACTAGAATTACAACTTGACGGAAGACCCATCACCGTCGCCCAATCATAAAGACGACCGTATGTGGCGCAATTGTCAGGTGCGTTATTGTAACAAACGCTACCGCTCGTGTCGTAATTCAAATTCGCCGCCATCCACGTCTGTGTACCTATCGTTACCCATTTGTAAGACGTCTGATCCCGTTCATCAGCAAAAGTACCATATTCGTACCATATAGCATACATGGTGATATTGGCGGTTGGCGTGAATGATCCCCCTGCACTATTATGAGTACTTGAGTCGGTACTCCAACCTGCGAATGCATATCCGTTCTTCGTAAGTTCGCTACCACTCGCAAGCGTTACGCTGTTTTCATTGATAACAGTCTGCGACGCCGGCGTTGTACCACTTCCGCCGTTAGCGTCATAGGTTACCGTGTAAGTAACAGGAGTCCACACCGCATACAAGGTGATACTGCTTGACGGGCAGAAGGCAGAATCGGCGTTGTAATTACTTCCCGTACCGGACGAGTTTGTATTCCAGTCAACGAAATTATATCTGTTCCTCGTAAACCCGCTGTCGCTTGCAATCGTTACGCAACTCTCGGAACTGACCCTTTGCGACACCGGCCTTGTACCACTGCCACCGTTGAGGTTATAGCTTATGGTATAAGCAAGCGGTGGTGGTGGCGGGGCCGGCGGCTCGACTGGGCCAAAAGGCTCGTTACAGTTTGAGAGCAGCGCAAGCGATGATACTGCAATAACCGCCGCCCTTATTAACATTTTCGGCAAAAATTCCGGCATCATATTTTTATTCTCCATTTTCCAGTTAAATTCGGTTATCGGTTCAGAACGCAACCCCAAGGGTCATGCCGATAGGAATCGTTATCCCGCCATCGAAACCGTTATTCCAAAAACGCATATAGTACAACGCGCGGGCCTCAACGCCAATTACAAACGCGCCAAGCCGCAGCTGCGCACCGCCCTGACCGCCTATATCCAATCCAAAGCCGGATACGTCCATGCGACTATTATCATAATACCCATAGTCTGTAGAATAATAAAATTCATAAGAATAGTACCCCAATACGGCACCGGGGCCGCCGTAAACGTTCAAGGAGGCAAATCTCCCTTTGTCTTTAAGGTGCCACTCCATAAACCCCGCGGCTTGGTACTCATTATCTACGTGGTCGTTACGGTTATAGTTTTTATGATAAGTAAATCCGAGGCCCAAATACGTGTGCTTGTTTTCGCTCCGCTGCGTTCTCAGATACGGTTCGATACCGTAATAAAAGCTATCACCTTCATCCCAGTCGAGTCCAACAATTTGCCGTACCCCCGCCGTATACTTTCTGGCCAGCCTCTTCTCCGCCGCTTTCTCCCTCGCCTGCTCCCTCTCCCGCTTAGCCAGCTCCCGCTTCTCCCGTCTCATCTCATCCGCCGCCTCAAGCCTCGCCCGTTCCATCTCCAACTCCCGCTTAGCCTGCTCCTTGTAATCCGCCGCCTCCCCAACCGTCCCGGCTTGCTGCTGCTGTACTGCCGGCGCTGCCGTCTGCTGCGCGCCTGCCGGTGAGCTTGCCTCCAAGAACTTTTTATACATCGCTACGCAGGCAGGCCCGCTTTTCTCTAAAAGCTCATCGAGGTTCGCCGTGCGCAAGGGGGAGGCGGTGGCTACCAGCATTCCGTATTCGGTCTCGTACATTTCCACGGTGAGGGTGAAGTTGTCCCGGAACTTGCTTATTATGCCGCGCACTATGTAGTCGGCCCCTATTTTGCTGCCGAGGGCTATTACGCAGTTCTCTTCCGCGCACTCCGCCAGTACTGCCGATCCCATAGACTGGACGGTCTCGGATGTCATCACGCTGTATCTTGCCCGCGGCAGGTTGTTTACGGCTTCGCGGCGGATTTCGTCGGTTATTACCCTCACTTCGGCCTTGCTTATTTCGTTTGCGACGCCGGACTGTTCGTCTATCTGCGTCTCTACCACGGCTACGTTTCTTATTGGCACCTTTGGCTCATAGGCGAGGGCCGCGGAGGTGATTAGCGCAATAATCAATAGGGTCAGCCTGTTCATTTAATACGGGCTCCTGCCTTGGGGGATATGGCTGCAAAGGGCCCTTTGCGGGGGTTATTTGATATCATATACAATAATAAGTATAGATTATGGGCGCTCGCGAATGCAAGGGAAGCGTAAAAATAGTTCGTCCGCCCCCCCCCAACCTCACCCGGCCTTCCCGGGCAGAACCGCCCAAAAACGCCCCGCGGGATGGCGTTTTTATGAAAAATGGGGGGTAATTCCCAAATTTCAATTAAATTTTGGGAATTGATTCCCATTTTTTAGTCGAATTTTGGGAGTTTATTCCCATTTTTAAGCTAATTTTCGGGAATTAATTCCTATTTTTTATAATAAATTTGGTAATTGGTTCCCAAATTTATTATATTTATGGTATGAAAAAGATAAATCGCCTGCTGCAGGCAAAAATTGAGGCAAAGCTGAACAAGGGCAAAGTGCTCGTTCTCTATGGTCCGAGACAGGTCGGCAAGACGACTCTGGCGCGGGATATTCTGCTAAAGCTCGGGGCCGAGCCGGGCAAGGGGTATTTCAACTGCGAGGAGGTGGCCGTACGCGAGACCTTGCTTAGCATGGACTCGGGCCGGATGTCCAGCTACTTTTCCGGTACTTCGGTTATTGTTCTTGACGAGGCGCAGTCCGTACCGGACATAGGCAAATCCGTTAAGCTCCTTATAGACTCGTACCCCAAGCTCAATATCATCGCTACCGGGTCTTCGTCTTTTGAGCTTGCGAACCGGGTCAGCGAGTCTCTGGCGGGCAGAAAATACGAATTTTTGCTGCCGCCGCTCTCTTTTGAGGAGATACGGCAGGCATTCGGAAACGCCGCGGCCATAAGCGGCATCGCGGATACGCTCATTTACGGCTCTTACCCGGAGATAGCGACTTCCGCGACCAACAATGAGAAGATCGAGAACCTGCGCTCACTCGCCACGAGCTACCTGTACCGGGACGTGCTTAATTACAACAGGATAAAGAGCCCGGACCTGCTCATGAAAATCCTGAAGGCCCTCGCCCTGCAGATCGGCAGCGAGGTCTCGCCTAACGAGCTCGCGGGTACAATCCAGATAGACAGGAAAACCGTGCAGAGCTACCTTTCTCTGCTTGAACAGGCCTTTGTGGTTTTCCGGCTGCCGCCGTTTGTAAGAAAGCGCAGAGACGAGATAAAACTGATGAACAAATACTACTTCTTCGACAATGGGATATTAAACGCCCTCATCGGCAACTTCCAGCCGCCGGAGAACAGGAACGACACGGGCGCGCTTTGGGAGAATTACCTGATATCCGAGCGCCGGAAATTCAACGGGCTGCGCGGCCTCGCGCCGAACTCCTATTTCTGGCGAACGCACTCGGGGCAGGAAATCGATCTGATAGAGGAGGCCGACGGCGAGCTTACGCCATTTGAGTTCAAGTACAACTCAACAAAGATCGCGCGCGGGGCCTACTCGTTTGTTGAGACTTACGGGGCAAAGGATATCCGGGTCATCAACAAAAACAATGTGCTTGACTGGCTGAACATCGCCGAAAAATAGCGCGGTTAACGCCCCATAAGCCCCACGCACCCGTCAAGCACCTCGCGCAGGTCGTCGAACGGGAGGATTTCGCGGGTTTTGGGGATGCTTGTCCACTGCGGCTCGCGGTTGGGTTCGCCTGGGTTGTCTGTTGACAGATACCTCATCGCGTAGTATTTGACGCGGTACAGTTTTTCCTTGAAGACGAATTCGCGCACCCGCCCGCTGTACCCAACGATCTCCCCCACCATCCCGCCCTCCTCGCACAGCTCGCGCACGGCGGTCTGCTCCTCAGTTTCGCCCGGCTCTATGTGGCCCTTGGGGAAGATGCGCTGGTCGGGGAATTTTTTGGAGCGGACGGTAAGGACCTCAAGCTCTCCGTTGACCTCGCGGAACAGGACGCCGCCTGCCTGTTCCACTACACGCGAATATTTCAGTCCGTCCTTCTCACCGCTTCCGTCATTAAGGATCCTGTCCGCCTCGGCGATCTGCATCTTGACGCTTAACGGGCTCGTACCGCCGGCAACGGTGCGGGCGCTGACCGCCTGTTCCCATGAGTAAAGCTGCTTAACATCGTCCCCGAATATCTCCGAAAACTCTTTTAATTTACAAACGGGAACATCCGTCAGCGCGGCATCCGCCTCAACACAGTATCCTACAAGACGCCCGATGACCTTATGCGCCTGACGGAATGGCATTCCCTTTCTGACAAGGTAATCGGCCATATCCGTAGCTAACAGGAACGGGTCCAAATCCTGCCTGATCCTCTCCTCGCGTACCTTAACCGTCAGCAGCACTTGCGTAAATACTTTGACAACCATCCGAAGATTATGCTCACTGTCGAACAGCGGCTCCTTGTCCTCCTGCAAATCCTTAAAGTACGTAAGCCCAAGCCCCTTAACGGTCGTCGCCAATCTCATATAATTGCCGATGAGCCGCCCGCTCTTGCCGCGTATCAGCTCCAGCGAGTCCGGGTTCTTCTTCTGCGGCATCATGCTCGAGCCGGTCGACCAGGCGTCGTCTAACTCCACAAAGCCAAACTCTTTTGACGACCAGATAATCAAATCCTCGGCGTACCGGCTAAGATGGATACCTGTCGACGCGAACACCGACAGCGTCTCCAACAAAAAATCCCTCGAACTGACCATATCCATGCTGTTCGACGATACCGCCGAAAAACCGAGTTCCCTCGCAATTGCGTCCCGGTCCACATCAAACCCGCTCCCGGCCATCGCCCCGGAACCGAGCGGCAGGATGTCGGTCGACTTTATCGCGTGGCGGATGCGGCTCTTCTCACGTTCGAGGATGGAAAACATTGACATCCAGTAGTGGGACAGCAGCACCGGCTGGGCCTGCTGCAGGTGCGTGAACCCCGGTATTATAATTTTGATATCCGCCTTGGCCCGCTCGACCGCCGCGCCCTGCAGCTCGGTGAGCACCTCTATCATCCCGAAGAGCGCCTTTTTGGTGTACAGGCGGGTATCGGTGATTACCTGGTCGTTCCTCGACCGCCCTGTGTGCAGCCTCTCCCCCGCCGCGCCCACGCGCTCGACCAAGAGCCGCTCAACAGCCATGTGGATGTCTTCATCGGACTTTAGGAACTCGACGCGCCCCGCCCTGTAATCTTCCAGTATCCCCCTCAATCCGTCAGCCACCTTGCCGCGTTCGTCCGGCGAGAAGACGCCGATTTTCTCTAACGCGCCGGCCCAGGCTATGCTGCCGGCTATATCCTCCTCGATGAGCGCCTTATCGACTGGCAGCGAGTTGTTGAACGACTCCATCAGTTCGTCTGAGGGCTTGGAAAAGCGGCCGTCCCACATTTTCATAATTTTTCGGTCCCTGTTCGTGATTTTTGGCTGCCGGACAGACGCCGGCAGTCCATAAAATATAATAAAAAGCAAAAACTTTTGCCATTATTACCGCAAAATGTATTTTCGGTTAATGGATACACCGACACTTAAAGGATTAATAGCCAGGATCAGCCCGGAGGCAACCGAATTGCGGCGGGCCATACACCGGCGCCCGGAACTTTCCGGCCGCGAGCGGGAAACTGCGCGGCTTGTGCACGACACTCTGCACGGCTGGGGAATCGATGCCAGATACCACCTCGACAAGACCGCCGTCAGCGCGAAGATCGTGAGCGGCAGGGGGCCGACGGTCGTCCTGCGGGCCGACATGGACGCGCTGCCCATACAGGAGGAAAACGATGTCCCCTACGCGTCGGAAGTCCCGGGCGTAATGCACGCCTGCGGGCACGACATGCACACCGCGGCGCTCCTCGGCGCGGCAAAATTGCTGCATCAGATCAAGGATCAATGGCGCGGGACCGCAGTCTGCCTGTTCCAGCCGTCAGAGGAGAAGGAGCCGGGCGGCGCGCTTGGGCTTATCAAGGCCGGGGCCTTCCCGTCCAAGGCGGCCGCGGTGTTCGGCCTGCACGTCAGCCCCGACCACAAGTGCGGCGAGGTCGCGGTCAAGGAGGGGGACGACTACGCCGGGGTGATGGACTTCGAGGTAACGGTGCGGGGGCGCGGGGGCCACGGGGCCACGCCGGAGAAGACGGTCGACCCGATCGTCTGCGCGTCGTCCATAATCATGCAGATGCAGACGCTCATCAGCCGCGAAGTACCCTCGTCGAGCCCGGCGGTGCTCACCGTGGGGAGCTTCCACTCGGGGACGAAGAACAACATAATCCCAGACACAGCAGCCTTCGCCGGGACGGTGCGGACATACTCGGACGAAATTCAAAATATGCTGATGGCGCGGATAAAAGAGCTGACGGCATCCACTGCGGCGGCGTTCAGGGCAAAGGCAGACGCCACGTTCAAAAAATCGTACCCGCCCGGCTACAACGACCCCGGCCTCGCGCAAAAATTCCGCGGCACGATGAGATCGTTCCTCGGGGAAGCGTCCGTCATCGACCGCAAGCACCCAACCATGTACGCCGAAGACTTCGCGCGCTACCAGCAGCTCGTCCCCGGGCTATACGTCTATCTGGGCGTCGCCCCCGGCGGCAGAAAGAGTGTTGCGGGCCTGCACAGCTCAAAATTTTTGCCGGACGACAGGGCTATTGGCACAGGTATCGCGGCGCACGTACTGTTCGCGCTGGATGTGCTGTCTTCGCCCTGATAAAAAACCACAAAAGTATTGACATTGCACATGATAATGACGTATATTATTAGTACAAACCCCAAAAGGAGGGTATTTGCAATGACTAATATTACGGTCAGGATCGAAGACGACGTAAAGAGGGACGCCGAGACCCTGTTCAGCGAATTGGGACTCAGCATATCCGGCGCAATCAACGTCTTCTTCCGCCAGGCGATACGCGAGCAAGCCATACCGTTCCAGATTAGGGCGGCCGGCAAATACGATGAGTATTTCAACGAGCACAACATGAAGATCCTCGGGGAGTCCATTGCCCAGGCCAAGGCCGGAAATGTCGTTGTTAAGTCAATGGCGGAATTAGAGGCCATGGAAGATGGGTGAGAATATCTGTTTCTCCGCCCGCGGTTTTAGCGATTACACCTACTGGCAGACCGAGGACAAGCGGACGCTGAAGAAAATCAATAAACTTATAAAAGATATCCTCAGAAACGGCTATGAGGGTATTGGAAGCCCGGAACCGTTAAAAGGTAATCTCTCAGGCTACTGGAGCAGGGAGATTGATGACAAAAACAGGGTGGTTTACAGGATTAAGGACGGCGGCGACATAGAGATCATTCAGTGCATGGGGCATTACGACGATAAGTAAACATGAAATTCAGGGCTCAGACTTGAAAAAACGTATCGCCTTATCTCCAGCACCCGCTTCGGCAAGCCCGTATTCTCCCTCCCGTCAAACCACATCCGTTTTTTCAGAACTGATGTCAGAACATTGACCTGTTTTTGGCCGGTTCTTTTTTCTTTTGGTCTACCGCTGGGCCGGTTCCGCTACCGCCGCTGCTGCTTCCGCGCTCGCCGCCGCTGCGCCTTGACGGGCCGAAGATTTCCATGTCGCTGCTAAGGTTCTTTGCCGCTCCGTGGGTCATGCACACCCCGATCGAATCCGCCGCCTTGAAAAACTCCACTTTGGTCCTCGGGCAAGACTCTCCGGCGATAGCGCCCGTCTGTGTGCAGACCGCGACCCCCTTTATGCCCTCGGGCCGACGAAAATCCTGAATCGGCAGGTCTCTGTGGAGGGCTATCATAGCGCGGGTCCAGACCGGGATCGCCGCGACCGAGCCGGTTACGCCGTAGCCCATCGAGTGCCTTTCGTCTATGCCGGTCCACACGCCGCAGACGATTTGCGGGGTGTAGCCCACGAACCATGCGTCGGAATAGTCGTTCGTCGTACCCGTCTTGCCGCCGGCCGGGCGCGTGAAACCCAGGCCCTTGATAGACGCGGCGGTGCCGCAGCATACCACGCTGCTCATCATCGAGCTCATCAGGAACGCCGTTGACGGGGAGATCGCCACCCGCTCCTTGACCTTGGCCTCTTCCAATACGCGGCCGTTGCGGTCGGTTACCTTCTGGATGAAGTACGGTTCGGCCTGTATGCCCCGGTTAGCGTATATGCCGTAGGCCGAGGTGATCTCCATCGGCGTGACCTCGCACGCGCCAATCGCAAGCGACGGGCCGGTGTGGAGGGCCTGCTTTATGCCCATCTCCCTGGCGTGGTTGACGACGGTCTCCCCGCCCACCCTGTTGAAGACCTGTATGGCGACGAGGTTGTTCGACTTGGCGAGCGCGTCGCGGACGCTCATGGGGCCGGAGAAGGTGCGGTCGTAGTTCTCGGGCCGCCACTCGCCCTCGGAGGTAACGAGCGTGATAGGCTGATCAAGTATAATAGTTGCGGGGCTGAGGCCGTTATCCATCGCGGCGGAGTAGACAAACGGCTTGAACGACGACCCCGCCTGCCGCTTCGCCTGTGTCACGCGGTTGAACCTGCTTTCCTGAAAGTCGCGCCCGCCTATGAGCGTACGGATCGCGCCGGTCCGAACGTCGAGCGCCACCACTGCGATCTGCGCCTTGCGGTACTTGAGCGTGTCGTGCAACTTCGAGAACTCCGCGGCATTGGCGGCGTAGATCGAGTCGAAATTCGCGATAATTCTGTCGCGCGGCAACCCGAGCTGCCGCTCGAGCCTGTTGGCGTCTATGAACATCCGGTTGAGCCGCGCCTGCAGCGACTCGATCTGCCGCGCCGCGCTCGCCTCCGCGCTGTCCTGCCCTACCGGGTCGAGCGTGGTCTGGATCACGAGGCCGGCATTGTAGAGCTGCTCGTCGCCGTACTTGTCGGCCACGTAGCGCCGCACCATCTCTATAAAATAGGGCGCCTTGGGCGAGGCGTAGACCTTGGGATTCGCAACAACCGGCTCGGCCATGGTGGCCTTAGCCGTGGCCTTGGTGATCGCCTTCGTGGCAATCATGGAATTCAGCACAGCGGCGCGGCGCGCGGTGGAGCGCTCGATGTTGGCCGGCCGGTCGGGGCGGTGGTGCTCCGGCAGCTGGATGACCCCCGCGATAACCGCGCACTCGCTCAGGGTCAGGTCCTCAACATTCTTACTATAGTAATGCTCTGCGGCGGCCTGCACCCCGTAAACGCCCGCACCCAGATACGCCTGGTTGAGGTAGAGCTCGAGTATCTCGTCCTTGGTATAGGTGCGCTCCATCTGTATGGCGGTCAGAACCTCGCGTATCTTGCGGATGTAGGTCTTGTCGGCGGTAAGGTAGAGGTTGCGCGCCAGCTGCTGGGTGATAGTAGACGCCCCCTGCGCCTTCTTCCCGCGGACGGCGTTGGTGATCACCGCCCCTACGTTGCGCTGCACGTTGATCCCCCAGTGCGAGCGGAACCGGCGGTCCTCAATGGCGGTGACGGCGTTCTGCAGGTTCACGGGGATTTTATCGAGCGGCACCCATATCCGCCGCTCAACGCTGAACTCGTGTATCTGGTTGCCATCCTTGTCGAGCACCTTGGAGATCACCGACTGCTGGATGTTCTGCATCTGGCTGTGCGTGGGCAGGGACTCGTAAAGCCGCCACAAGAACACACCGCCGGCGGCAACGGAGAACGAGACCGCCGGGATGACGAGCAACACCAGCAGAAAGAGCCAGCGAGACCTCATCCCGCTCCAACCCCACCCCCTGCCGGCCCCGCCAGCCCCGGAATCGCCCTTTTCCGCCTTAGCCACGTTGTTTCTTTCGTTTTCCATAAGAATCAACAAACGCCCTTTCCAGCATCATTTTAGGCCGAAAAGGGCGTTTTTGTTATTTTATTATGGAGTTGAGGGGGATCGAACCCCTGGCCTCCGCATTGCGAACGCGGCGCTCTCCCAGCTGAGCTACAACCCCTTTTTATTCTGGATAATTAAAATAATATACGGGAACGCCGGAACGCAATATTTTTTGCAGAAAAATTATTGAAGGTACAATTAAACATTATACCCGCACCGCCAGCGCCGCCCAAAAAGATCAGAAGAAGTAGTACCCGAACGCCCGCACGTCTATGGACTCGTCGCCGTCTATGAAGTTCACCACAGGGACCCGGCTGCCGCCCGAGCCGCTGCCGGCGCGCAAATCGGCAAAGGCGCCGAGCACGTCGGAACTGTAGGTGACAGGCATACCGGCGCCGTGCACGCTCAAAAGGCCGCTGCCCATAGAGTAGACGGCCCCGGTTATGCTCGAACCGCTGCCGCCCTGAGCGAGGATCATGGGCGACGTGTTGCCCGCCTCGGCGTAAATGAGACCCCTGAAACGGCCGGGGTCGAAACCGGGCTGGAGGCTCGACTGCCCGCCCAGATATATCAGCACGCTTGCGCCCGGCCCGCAGTCGAAGAACCTCTGCCTCAGCTGCGCGTCGCCCTTCAGCACGAAAATGACCTTCTCGTTGAACGTCTCGCCGCTCCACTGCCAGTCCTGGCCCTGCAAATAGCCGCCGTCAAGCTCCACCACCACGTGGCCGTTGTACCTCTTAGACTGCGGCACCGACGCGATGGCGCTTTGGAACTTGCTGCGGCTCAGCCCGCCGCTGCCCGCGCCCCACGAATCGGCTATGTCGTTTATCCCAAGGCGCGTAACGGAAGACGGAATCTTGCTCAGATCCAGCCTGGGGTCCTCGGCCCGGCTAAGAGCGTCCGCCGCGTCACTGTTATTTGCCGGAACCTTGGTATTTTGATGATAGTTGGCAGTACCCTCAACACGAAGCGCCTGCGAGAATGTCGAACCGGCGGTATGGTCGGTAAAATTTTTGTCTACCCAGGTGTTGCCGTTGAACACGATCCCCGCGTCGCCATTGAGCGTCAGATTGCCCCCGATAGTAACATTCCCGTTGATTATAAGCCCGTTGGATGTCTCCATGTTACCGCCGGTGAAAAGGGCGTTCTCGCCCCACAACCCGTTTTTGTCCGACTCGTCTACCCACTCAACCTCCAAACCGCCCAACTCGCCAAATACCTCCGCCGTCCTTATATCCTTGCCACCCGTGCCGGTACCGCTCCTTATATTGAACTTGCCGAGAACCCTGCCGTAACCGTCCACCCCCACACTGTCCAACCTGCTGCAGAACGACTGGGGCACCCCGGCAGCGAGAGGCACCTTCTGCGCCGCGCTGCCGAACACAAACCTGCTGTTATCATTAATAGAGGGGGCATTATTATTAAGGATATTCTGTATGACATTTTTTATACGCACCGCCTTCGCCTGATCCATAAGCCCGGTCTCCGTTGCGATAACCCCGCTCTTGAGCGTGCTCTCCGCAATCTGCACCGTCCCGTAACTGCCGCTCGAACGGGACTGGCTGCCGGTGTGCTTCACCATAGACGCTGTCACTATCCCTATAAAGACCGTGGCCACCAGCACGCCTACTATAGCAGAACCAGACTGCCCGCCGGGATTAACTTTGCTACGCCCCATAATGATCCCCCCACTATTTTTATTTTTTTGTGCTCAGCGGACATTCTCATCACGCCCTTCATTTTTCAGTATAGAAACTTTCCGTGGCTAAATCAATAGGAAAATAAAAAATATTTTTTTGATAAAAAACCGCGTTTTTAGGCCCAAAAACGCGGTTTTTTAAGATTTTTTTTGGCGGTATTATAATGGCATGGCAAGAGAAAATCAAGAGAAAAATAAAATATTTTTCTATATATTTTTTCGCTGGCTTTTGCAAGAGCGGCGATATAAGTATAGGGAGGACGCGCGGAAAAATCAAGAGGAAAATAAATTTTTTGAGTAGCGCCGCCAAATCGGGGGAGGGCCACAACGCGCCTATCAAGTATAATCCCAAATAGCCATTAAAAAAACTTTTTGCACCCCTTCCCCGCCTCGCCGCAGCGCAATTAAATGTATAATTCCCAAAAATATACTTTGAATAGTGGTATGCGATGTATTATTTTTATATATGCGGCGGTGTCGCCATATATATAATTTTGATAAGGAAGATGGCAATGGCATATTTGGGCATAGGCTATTCCGGCAGCAAAAAGTCCTTTTTGACCGATTTGGTCAACGAAAATCAGGACTGGCTGAAGGGGGACCGGCTCCCGCGGTACTTTGGGGAGTCGTTTCTGGTGATGTACGACTCGAACACGGCGCGCGAGTTCGCCAAGAAGTGCTGGGACGCCGACACGGATAACGTGGTCGTCTTCCCCATGGACAGGCCGCTTAAGCGGTAGGGCTGGGGGCAGCCGGTTTTACACAAAAACAGGGGTAAATGAGGGAAAATGATACAATTTACGGATAAAATCGAGCCGGTCAAGATCATGGGGCTTCTGGCCAAGGGGCTGCCCTACTATCTTGAGTCGTGGCAGGATGTCGATGATGACCGCGGGCTTTTCGGCACCGTGGACCCCAAGACGTTCAATATGCGGACGGTTGGGTCGTCGTCGCCGGTGATAGAGTACGTGCTCCGGCCGCACCTCAACGTACTGTGCGTTTTGAGCGCCTACGTCTATCACGGCCAGCTGGGGCTTATTGAGCCCATTATAAGCAAGGCCGGCCTTGTGGACAAGCTGAAGCGGGGGCTGGCCTGGGCCTGCAGCACCCATGTCACGGGCAGCTTAGACGTAAAGGAGTTCTTAAAGCGCGAGCGGTGGGGGGAGAACTGGCGCAGCAGCCTTTGGGCTACGCTTTTGGGCGTGGTCTCGGTGCTGGCCGAATCGGTGCTGGGCGAGGAGGAGCAGATCCGCATACGGGAGATCATCGCGCACGAGGCCAACCGGTTCACGGGCGTAACGCCGCCGAGCGGCTGCCATGTGGATTCGAAGGCCGAGGAGAACGCGCAGGACGCGATGCTTCTGGCGTGGGCGATCAACCTGTGCCCGCACCACCCGAGCGCGGCGGCCTGGGAGGAGTCGCTTAAGGTTTGGGCGGTGAACATAGACTCCAACGTCCTCGACGGGGCGGACCACAGCCGGTATTTCGGCAGGTCGGTCGCCGATACGGTAACTACCTGCAACATTTACCCCGATTTCACGGCCGAGAACCACGGCTTTTTCACCCCGGACGCGCTGACCTACGGGATGTGGGTGGTGCTTGGGATGTCGGCCTACAAGCTGCAGCGGCGCGACCCGCCGGCGTACCTGTCGCGCAAAAACTGTGAGCGCACGTTCGACATTTTGATACGTTTCTGCCTGCCCAACGGCATGCTTTTCGCCCCGGGCGGCCACGATATGCCGCTCTTCACGCCGCACCCGCTGGCGCTGGCGTGGGGGTACTGGAACTGCGACCCGCGCGCCTCGCACATCATCGGCAAGCTGCTCTCGTGGATGGACGCCTCCCTTGAGTCGGGAAAGACGCCCTGGGTGATCGGTTTCGAGCCGTCGCACGACGGGTGGGAACTCTTCTTCCAGAGTCAGGTGGGGGCGGAGCTCGCGCTTCTCGCGTGCCTGCCGTTTACAAAGGAGTACCGCTCCTACACAGCGGGGCAGGTGGAGAACGCGATTGACACACGGCAAATCTACCCCTACGTGGAGATTTGTTACAGGCGGAACGTGCGTACTACCCGCAGCGTCGCGTGGAAGGCGATAGGTGGGCACCCCATGGCCGGGCTGAACCTGCATTCGTCGCCGGAGCTCATAGCCCCGTTCAAGGCCGCGCTGCTCGGCATGCCGTCGGTCAGCGACCCAGTAAAGTCGGCCGAGGTGCTCTTCCACAACGACGGCACCCACCGCGACGGGTTCGACACCTACGGCCGCATAGTCTATTTCGGCGCGAGCGGGCGGCGGGTGCTCACGCGCGATGTCCGCATTATCACGTGTACCGAGGAGGGGCTGATCGTATTCGACAAGATCACCGCCGACGTTGACCTGCAGGTAAACGAGCACTACCTTTCGCCGCTTTATATAGTTAATGACCACTGGACATCGGGAAATATTGATGTTGTCAGCGGCCCTCTTAAGGAGGCTGTGAGCTTCGAGCAGCGGCAGTTCAGGGAGATAACGTGCCCGCTGCCCTGGGCGAATGTCAACAACCAGCTGCTTTATCAATATATATGGGGGCGTACCAAGGGTCTTTGCTACCTGCCGGGCGGGGAGCGCAACGCGCCGCCGTACTGGAAGAACTGCCGGCTCGACATGCTCGCAACGCGGGTGGATCCGGCGGATGTAAAGGCCGGCGATACCGTATACAGCAACGGCTTCTACGTAGGGGGCGGCAAGGGCCCGCGCTTGCTGTTCAAAACCGTCGGGAACCCCGGCGAGTTCTTTAAAGGGGTGGTAGTCATGGACGGCAGAAACAATATCGAACTGGACTGATATCCGCGCATGGATAAAATACAAACGATTTTAGACAATTACCAAAAGCTGTGCGGCTACTGCGATGGCATTTGGGAGCGCGTGCGGCAGGCGTTTCCCGGCGAGATCGCCTGCCGCAAGGGGTGCGGCGTGTGCTGCGAGCTGCAGAGCGTCAACCAGCTTGAGGCGTACGCCATCCGCTCGCACATAGAGGGTATTGACGGCAGGGAACCGCTCGGCCGCAAGAGAAAATCGGCGTACGTATGCCCGTTCCTGCAAGACCGCGCCTGCGTGATCTATGGCGTGCGCCCCATAATCTGCCGCACGCACGGGCTGATCCTGCGCTCAACCGAATTCCCGCACGCGCATCAGGCCGCCAGCTGCCCGTACAACTTCCCGTCGCACCACCCGCGCGACGTCGCGCCGGAGCTGACGGCCGACATTGACCGCATCACCAAAAACCTCACCAACCTCAATCTTGCGTACTGTATGGTCAACAATATAGACGTCAGGGACGAACAGCTGATCAGGGTACCCCTGAAAAAGCTTGCGTCACTGTTCGGATAAGGCAGCTGTAAATGACTAACATAACGTGCGATTTTCTGGTAATCGGGAGCGGGATAGCGGGCGTGTCGTTCGCCATCAACGCGGCGCAGCACGGGTCTGTGGTAATGATCACTAAAAAGCAGGACAGCGACTCTAACACCAACTACGCACAAGGCGGGATCGCGTGCGTACTTGACAACAGCGACAGCTTTGAGAGCCATATCAACGATACCATCGCAGCAGGGGCTGGGCTTTGCGACACGCAAGCCGTAAAGATAATGGTAGAAGAGGGGCCGCCGAGGATACGCGAACTGCTCGACTACGGGGCGCAGTTTTCGGTTGACAGGCCGGGGAGCGCGAATCCGTACAACCTGCATCTGGGCAGGGAGGGCGGGCACTCCGTCAACCGGATCGTCCACGCGAGGGACTTGACAGGACGGGAACTTGAGATGACGCTCTTGCGCAGGCTGCGCGCGGACAAGAACATCACTATATTAGAAAACCACTGCGCGGTGGAGCTGATAACGGGCCACCACATAAAGAGCGTGCCGAATCAATACGAATGTTTCGGCGCGTACGTGCTTGATTCGGTCAACAGATCTATCTTCCCCGTCAGGACAAAAGTTACATGTCTGGCAAGCGGCGGGGCAGGGCGCGTCTACCGGCACTCCACCAACCCCGCGATAGCCACCGGCGACGGCGTGGCGATGGCGTACAGGGCCGGGGCGAAGATCGCGAACATGGAGTTCATACAGTTCCACCCGACAACGCTGTTCCTCGAAAAGGCAAACTCGTTTTTGATATCGGAAGCGTTAAGGGGGTACGGTGCGGTACTGCTCAACGCAAACGGGCAGGAATTCATGCAGAAATATCATGCTCTGGGATCGCTTGCGCCCAGAGACATTGTGGCCAGGGCTATAGACAACGAAATGAAAATTTCCGGATTACCGTGTGTCTATCTTGACGTACGGCACAAAGACGCGCTTGAGACGGCAGACCATTTCCCGAATATCTATAAGAGATGTTTGGATTTGGGCATTGATATCACGAAAGATCTGATCCCGGTGGTCCCCGCGGCCCATTATATGTGCGGCGGCGTGGCGGTTGACTATTACGGGAATACGGGGATAGAAAATTTATACGCCTGCGGAGAGACCGCCTGCACGGGGGTCCACGGCGCGAACAGGCTTGCGTCAAACTCGCTTTTGGAGGCGCTCGTATTCTCCCGCCGCGCTGTGGCCGGCGCATCGGCGCGTCTCAACAAATGCAGGAATATACCGCTGAGCAGCATCCCCGACTGGGACGACAGGGGGACAAGCGATATCGAGGAGTGGATTTTGCTATCGCACAACTTAAGCGAGATACAGAGCGTGATGTGGGACTACGTAGGCATCGTGCGCTCGGGGCTGCGGCTTAACAGGGCGCTTAGGAGGATCAATCTCCTGGAGAACGAGATTGAGGATTTCTATAAACGCGCAAGAATCACCCCGCAGCTGCTTGAGCTGCGAAATGTTGTAACTACCGCCAAATTGATCATCATGTCGGCCCTCAAGCGCAAGGAGAGCCGTGGGCTGCATTATACTACAGATTATCCCAAGTTGAATGATAAAAACTGGCGCAAAGACACCGTAATCTCCAACCGCCGCAAGGCGCCGGGCTCTACCGGGCTAATGGAATGCAGATGATCTACTGGCAGATACTGATAACGGCCTTGCTGACGCTGGGCGTTGTATTTTCCGCAATACGATATGGCCGCGGGCCGCTGCCGCAATCCAAAAAAGTTGTACTGATTACTTTGAGGGCGGTGTGGATCACGGGGCTTATACTCTCTTTCTTTGAGCCGGCGATACGGTTCGAGCGGTTTGAGCCGGGCAGGATGAGGATACCGGTGCTTCTCGACGTATCGGCCAGCATGCAAAATTTTTCTCCGGACGCCTGCGTGAAACCGTTTCTTGATACTTTATCATCCTTACAGTCGCGTACGGGCGGGCGCGTCAATTTTGAATATTTTTTATTCGGAGATTCAACCCGCGCGCGGCAATCGCCGTCAGTCCCTATATCTTTTAATGACCACAGAAGCTACTTCCCCGCCGCGCTTGACGCCGGCGGGCGGCTTTCCAATGATATGATAATCGTGAGCGACGGGCACTGGACGAGGCCGCGCAGGAGCAGCGAGGTGTTCCCGCGCAATACCATACACTATTTAGTGCTGCCGGACGCCGACCCCAACCCTTTTGTGACGGTATCCTACGACGCGCCCGAATCCGCGCCGAGCGACTCTTCCTTTACGGCCGGAATAACGGCGAGCGGGTATGTTAAGGATAAAAGCAGGCTGACGGTATCGCTGAAAGAGAAAGGGCGGGTTGTACGGACGGAATCATCGGAGACCGGCCAGGGGTATTTCACAAAAACGGTTCAGGTCAGGACGAGTAATTCACGTCCGGGCAGAAAACTTTATACTGTCGAGGCAGTCATCGATACCGCCGTCCCTCCGTCCGTAGCCAGTTTCGTACACCAGACGGTTCCGCACTTCCTGACGTACTCGATGTACTCGGCGAAACCTACGCTTGACAGACGGTATATATCTCAGGCGCTGATATCAAACAATTTTTTCAGGGAGAGGGCATCATCCCCAGACATTTTATTCCTGTTTGACTGGGACACAACGGCAGCGGGACTGATGCGGCAGCTTCCGCGCCACGCGGCCGTTGTGTTCATGGGGGCTATGCCGTGCAGTTCGAGCAGCATCATCGCGCCGTCACTGTCAATAAAATCAGCAGACGGCAATAATACCGCCATCAGCCCCAGCCTCGACCTCCGCTCCATGCCCCCGCCGCAGGCTGTCATCACGTGCAAACAGCCGCCTGTAAGGGGGATGAAGGGGATATTGCAGGCAACCGTCAACACATCCGCGGCGGGGAGGGGTATCGATGCTGCCAATCCCGGTACGCCAAACAACCTGACAATTCTCTCCTCCGGCAGGTTCAGAGGAACGCAAGCGCTGTTCTGTCCCGTAAAAGGCATTTGGAGGTGGGACTTCTGGCCGATGTCGTCGGACCGGGCCGAGAACGAGCTGTTCAGCTTCTCGAACACCATACTATCTGCGGTAAAAGAAATTCTGTTAGATAATATTTCCGATCAGCTGATACTGTATCCGGCGAACACGCTGACAGAAACTGATTCCGCAAGGTTTATGATGTCGCTCCCGGCGGCTGTGCCAATATTCGAGCCGGTCAAATTATCGGTAAAGATACGGAATGACGATATTGATATCGACACAACGATGAGCTACTCCCCCACCGGCCTGAACAAGCAGCCGTTATCTTTCCGCGGCCTGCCCCCCGGCAGGTACGGGATAGCGTCGTCATTGGACGCAAACGGCATCAAGGCGTCTTTTGCCGACAGTTTTACGGTCAACAAGGATATGAGCGAGCTTTCGGTCCTCGCCCAGAACACGCAGTATCTGCAAGAGTTCGCCCGGCCGCTTGACATGGGCGACACCGAAGCGGCGAACAGCGTTTTTGATGTTTGGGATCAGCGCAGCACGGAAAGAAATACCGTCACTTCTACGGTGCGGATCAACAGATCGTGGCTGCTGCTCTGGGCCGTGCTCGCGCTGCTGGCTGCGGAGCTGATTTTGCGGAGGCGGTGGGGGGTAGATTAGCGCGCCAGCTGTTCGTACAGATTCTTCAGCGCCCTGCCCCGGTGGCTGATGCTGTTCTTATCCGCCGAACCGAGCTGCGCGAATGTTTTGTCGAAGCCGTCGGGTATAAACAATGGATCGTAGCCAAAACCATTGTTACCGGCTGGCTTGTCGATAATACGTCCCTCGCAGACGCCCGCAGCCGTTATGTACGTGTCGATACCGGTCCTCAGCACCAATACGCACTTGAATCTGGCGGTGCGGTTTTCGCCGTGGACGTCCCTCAATTCATATAACAGTTTTTCGTTATTGCCGGCTGATGTCGCGCCCTCCCCGCTGTACCGTGCGCTGAAAACTCCGGGGGCGCCGCTCAGGGCATCTACCTCCAAGCCGGAATCATCGGCCAGCGCCCATACGCCGCTGGTATTCTCGTAGACCCAGTCGGCCTTGATTTTCGCGTTTTCGTAAAATGTCGATCCGGTCTCGGCAATGCCGGGAACCGGGTTCCAGTGGTCGGCAAGGCAGGTGACGATGATGCCGAGGTCATCGAACATCTTCCTGAACTCTTTTGCCTTGCCGGGGTTGCCGGTAGCGATTATTATTTCGGTCATTGCGCCAATCCCTCAGCAATCGAAAATTATACGACGATATTTACCAGCTTACCCCTTACGACGATCACCTTGCGGACCGTCTTTCCGTCTATAAACGGTTTCACTTTATCGTGAGCTAACGCGGATACCTTCAATTGCTCCTCTCCGGCATCGTGCGCCGCAATAAATTCGGCGCGGAGCTTGCCGTTTACCTGCACGACTACCGTGACCTCGCTGTCCCGCGTCATCGCCTCATCCCACTTTGGCCAGGATGCGTTGACGATAAACCCCTTCTCCCCGAGCATCTCCCACAATTCATCTCCAACATGGGGAGCGTAGGGGCTGACCAACTTGACGAACGCCAGCAAATCTTCCTTTGACGCGCCGTTAGTGCCGAGCTCGTTCACAAACTCCATCATAGCGGCGATTGCGGTGTTAAACTTCATCGCCTCAAGGTCGTTCGTCACCTTTTTGATAGTTTTGTGGCGGATGCGGATATTCTTGTCATCCCCTGCCCCGCCCTTCTCAACAAACTCATCCACCAACCGGTACAATCTCCGCAAAAACCTGCTGCACCCCTCAATAGCCCTCGGGTCCCACGGCTTCGGCAGCTCGAACTCGCCCATAAACATCTCGTAAAGGCGTAACACATCCGCGCCGTACTTAGCGACAACTTCGTCCGGATTGACGCCGTTGAGCTTTGACTTGGCCATCTTCTCGATTTCAACCTTCAGTTTCTCCCCGGTCAATTTCAAAAACGCCTCGCCGTCCTTGAAATCGACTTCCGAAAATTCGTGGTACTTGCCGGCCTGATCGGTATATGTTGAAGATAACACTATCCCCTGATGGCGCAGCTTCCTGAACGGCTCCTTTGTAGATACATATCCCAAATCGTAAAGCACCTTGTGCCAGAAACGGGCGTACAATAAGTGAAGGACGGCGTGTTCCGCGCCGCCAACGTAGAGATCGACGTTCATCCACTGTTTCTCAATCTCTTTGCTCCACGGCTCCGTTTTATTCTTAGGGTCGAGATAACGTAAATAGTACCAGCACGACCCCGCCCACTGCGGCATTGTGTTAGTCTCACGCTTTGCCTGTGCGCCGCACTGCGGGCAGGTTGTTTTGACCCACTCATCAATGTTGGCAAGCGGCGACTCGCCGGTGCCTGACGGCTCGTATTTGTCAACCTCCGGGAGGGTGACGGGAAGCTGATCTTCGGGGACGGGAACAGTGCCGCATACCGGGCAATGGACAATGGGGATAGGCTCTCCCCAATAACGCTGCCTCGAAAAAATCCAATCCCTCAACTTATAGCTGATAGCAGCTTTGCCGCAATTATTCTCTTCAAGCCACGCGTTCATTCTGCGCTTCGCGTCATCCGTCGGCAATCCGGTGATAAATCCCGAATTAACGCTTACGCCTTTAGACGTAAACGCGACGCCATCGGCAATATCCCCGCCATCAACCGGCCCTACGACCTGTTTGATTGGAAGACTGAACTTGACGGCGAACTCGTAGTCCCTGTCATCATGGGCCGGAACAGACATTATCGCTCCAGTACCATACCCCGCAAGGACATAATCGGCAATCCATACCGGTATCAGCTCGCCATTAACAGGATTCTTAGCCATCGCCCCGGTGAATACCCCGGTTTTATCTTTGGACAGCTCCGCGCGCTCGAGGTCGCTCTTCATCCGCGCGGCTTCCTGGTATTTTTTGACTAACGCGGCCTGATCTGCCGTAGTAATCTCCGCGACAAGCGGGTGCTCCGGCGCCAATACCATATACGTAGCGCCGAATAATGTATCCGGCCTCGTCGTAAAAACTTTTATCTCCTTACCGTCCGCGCTCCCACCCGATACCGTAAATATCACCTCCGCGCCCTCAGACCTGCCGATCCAGTTCCGCTGCATCATAAGCGTAGATTCCGGCCAGTCAACCTCAGCAAGATCCTCCAGCAATCTGTCCGCGTACGCCGTTATTTTGAGTATCCATTGACGAAGGTCCTTCCGCTCTACCGCCGTCCCGCACCGCTCGCACTTCCCCCCTATCACCTCCTCGTTCGCCAACCCGGTCTTGCAGGACGAGCACCAGTTAATCGGCATGACCCCCTCGTACGCGAGCCCTTTTTTGTAGAGCTGGACGAATATCCACTGCGTCCACTTGTAATAATTTGGGGCGGTAGTGTTGATCTCCCGGTCCCAGTCATAAGCGAAACCGATAGAGTTGATCTGGCGCGTAAAATTATCAACCGCTTTCTCCGTGGTAACGCGCGGGTGGATGCCGGTCTTGATGGCGTAATTCTCGGCAGGCAGGCCAAACGCGTCCCAGCCCATCGGGTGGAGGACGTTGTAGCCCTGCATGCGCTTGTGGCGGGTGATGATGTCGGTCGCGGTGTAGCCTTCACAATGACCTACGTGCAGGCCGGAGCCGGATGGGTACGGGAACATGTCGAGGGCGTAGAACTTTGGCTTGGACGAGTCGAACTCTGTTTTGTAGAGCTTCGCCTCGCGCCAGCGGTCTTGCCATTTTTTTTCTATTTCAGACGGTATGTAGTTGTTATTTGACATTATTGCTCCTTAAAAAGTCAAAATCTTTAAAATCAAAGTCAAAATCTTTTTACGGACGGGGGCTCCGCCCCCGTTTGACAGGGGGGCACAGCCCCCCGCAACGCCCCCCTCGCGCAAAATCAAAATCAATCTCCTATTCCATATTATCTTTAAAATAGCCGATTGTCTTAATCAATCCATCTTTCAATGGTACCTTCGGCTCCCATCCTAACTTTTCTTTTGCCAGCGTTATATCGGGCTGGCGCTGCTTTGGGTCGTCGGAGGGTAGCGGCTGATAGATTATTTTTGATTTGCTGCCTGTCAACTCAATTACGGCTTCGGCTAATTGTTTGATGGTAAATTCGCCCGGATTGCCTATGTTTACCGGGCCGGTTATGTTACCGGTGTTCATCAGGCGCATCATCCCGTCTATCAGATCATCCGCGTAACAGAATGAGCGGGTCTGGGACCCATCCCCATATATGGTAATATCCTCCCCTTTCAGGGCCTGTACTATGAAATTCGACACCACGCGGCCGTCGTTTGGGTGCATCCTCGGGCCGTAGGTGTTGAAGATCCGCATTACCCGTATGTCAACATTGTTCTGGCGGTGATAATCAAAAAATAAAGTCTCGGCAACCCTTTTGCCCTCATCGTAGCAGGAGCGGATGCCGATGGGATTGACGTTGCCCCAGTATGTTTCTTTTTGCGGGTGTTCGTGAGGGTCACCGTAGACTTCCGACGTTGACGCCTGCAGCACCCGCGCCTTTACGCGCTTTGCCAGCCCCAGCACGTTTATCGCCCCCATTACCGACGTTTTGATCGTCTTTACCGCGTTGTACTGGTAGTGCACGGGCGAGGCCGGGCAGGCGAGGTTGTAGATCTGGTCTACCTCCACGTACACCGGCATGGTTATGTCGTGCCGCAGCAGTTCGAAATTGTGGAGGTCTATGAGATGCTCCACGTTCTTCTTCCGGCCGGTGAAATAGTTGTCGAGGCAGACCACGTCGTGCCCCTGGCCCGCCAATTTTTCGCAGAGGTGCGAGCCCAAAAAGCCAGCACCGCCGGTTACTAAGATCCTTTTTGTATTCATTATATTATATCTCCTTGATTTCCACGTCTTCCATGAGCTGCCAGACCTCCTCCCGGGTAACGATCCCCGGGCCCTCGTGCATACTCTTCGACGACCCGCAGGCCACGGCCATCCGGCAGGTATCGGTAAACGAGAACCCCCGCTCCTGGGCCACCAATATCCCGGCCACCGTCGCGTCGCCGCAGCCCACCGTGTCGGCGACCTTCACGTCCGGCGGCGAACAGAGGAGGCAGTCGCTGCCGTGGACTGCTATCAGACCGTCGCTGCCCAAGGAAATAAAAACGTAGTCTATCCCCATGTCCTCGAAACGCTTGGCACAAAGGGCGATGTGGTGGACGCCCTTGATCTCCTGGTCAAAGAAGTCGCCGAGTTCCTCGAGGTTAGGCTTGATGACCTGCGGCGCTGCCCTTGCCCCCACCTTGAACCCCATCCCCCGTGAGTCAAGGATGCTTACGGCCCCCTTCTTCTTGCACTCGGCGATCACCCGCGAATAGGCGTCGCCGTCGAAGCCAGCCGGGAGGCTCCCGCTGAAGCACCAGCGGCCACCGTTCTCGATGCGCTGCGTTAACCACAGCAGAAACTCCTCCTGCAGCGTAACCGACAACCGCGCCGACATGCTGTTTACGTGCGTTACGCAGTGCGCCTGCGCGTCGGCCAGCGTGACATTCACCCGTGCGCTCCCCGGCATTTCATACAGGAGCGGTGTGATACCCTGGCCGCTTATAAAGGTCTCGAAGCGGCGCATGTCATTCTGGGGTATTAGGCCCGCCACCGCCACCTCCTCCCCCAGCGTCCGCACCACCCTGGCCACATTGAGCCCCTTCCCAGAGGGCACGGAGTGGGCCGGCACGTCTAACCTGGTCTCCCCCAGCCCAAACCCATCAAGGCGGTACACCACATCCACGGCGGGGTTGAAAACAGTACAAATAATCAAAACCGCACCTCTCTATGACAGTAGGTATATCCTGTGACCTATAAATATAATATATGTCTTGACCTTAATGTTGATTTTGATATTGACATTGAATTATATTAAAACAAATCAGTAAAAATCCGTTCACAATCAAAAGTGAGGCAATCGTGTCAATCGTAACTCCCGAAAAGTTTAAGGGCAAAGAGGCCTTCTACGAGAAGATGCTGCGGATGTTCGTTGCCAGCCTGCCGGAGAACTGGCCCAGCTTCGATGCCGCCGTTGAGGATATTGAAAATATAAAGGTCCAGGTCCACACAATCAAGGGCACCGCCGGCAACCTCGACGTGATGGAGGTGCACCAGTGCGCCCTCCAGTTCGAAACCTCGGTGCGCAACGGCCAGCCGGACAAGTTCCTGTACGCCATGTTCGTAGACGCCTGCGCCGACCTGAAAAAATCGCTGCCGCCGCCGGGATGACGAGGCGTATCAATACATATATATGTATATAGGCCGCAGGGGCGGGCATGCCGCCGCCGTACCTACGTACGCAACGCGCCCATAAACCGCCCCCAGTCGAAAAGCGGCCCCGGATCGGGCTTGGCGTCGGTGCGCAGCTTCATATCCACCGCCCGCTTCCCGGCTATCTGGTCGTGGCCGGCATAAGTCATCTTCTTGCACCGGCGCTTTTCGATATCTTGGCAAAGTTCGACAAGCGAATTATATTGCGCATCTGTGAACCCCGACTTAGCCGTCGCCATTAATTCAATGCCAATGGAGAATTCGTTGACCCCCTTGCGGTTGTCCGGCTCCGGCATGATGCTCGCGCCGGCGTGCCAGGCCCTCATCTCCTCGGGGACGAGGCGCCGGATATTGCCCTCGCGGTCTATCAGATAATGGGCGCTGACCCCGTAATCGCAAAATATCTTGAGAAGCTGCCCCAGGTCGTAGGGCTTGCCCGGCGTGACGTTTACCGCGCTCATGTAGTGGACGACCACCGTATCGACCACCCCGCCGGCGCGCTGATCCCAAAGGTGCCGCTTCCCGGTAGCCTTCACCAAAGCGCCCACCGTCGTCCCGCCAACCGCGAAACCGTTGCCGTCATCAAGGATACATTCGTCGATTCTCATGGACCGTCACCCCCCATCAAAAAAAAGAATTTGCTTATTATATTAGAAATATGGTAATTTTATCTGATGATTCCAAATTTATGCCCAAAAAATAAATCGGTGCTGATCACCGGCGCGGCGGACAGGCTCGGGTTAGAGATGGCCAAAGAGTGCCTCGGCCTCGGCTACCACGCCGTCATCCACTATAGAACATCCGCAGATCCGGCCCAGGCGCTCTTCGGGGAGGATGGGCGCGTAACCTTCATTCAGGCGGATCTGACGGAATCACCGGAACGCTTTATGGATGAAACCCGCGCCTTACCCATACCACCGCTCGAAGGGCTTGTCAACAACGCCTCGGCCTTTGAGCCGGGAAATATGTCGGATCCGGCCCATTTTTGCGACCTTTTGACGATAAACACCCTCGTCCCGCTCAAACTCTCCGCCGAATTCGCCAAATCCGCCGAATCCGGCTGGATCGTCAACATCACCGACGCACACACCCGCCCGAAAAACAAAAAATACCAGAATTACCGCGCCTCAAAGCGCTTTCTTGACGAAATCACCGAACAGATGGCGTTCCTGTACGCCCCGTTGATCCGCGTCAACGCCATCGCCCCGGGGGCTATTTTGCCAGTAGCCAGCGAATCTGCGCGGCAATTCGAGGAGTTGTCGAGATCGATACCGCTCTGCCGGACCGGCTCGCCGGGCAACATCCGCTCCGCCCTGCGGTTTCTGATCGAGAACGACTACATCACTGGCGCGGTCATCCCGGTAGACGGGGGCTTGCATTTGTGAAATCTGCGCTAAACACTCCCACAAAAAAATTTTAACTTTTTCCTTGCAATTTATCATCCAATAACACATATTACTTGTATCTATTTATATTGTGTGGATTTTTTCTTTTCTTGGTTTACTTGGAAGACATTTAGCATTTAGCAGTACTCTCTCGGTTGAAAACGGGGCCGCGGCTCCGGCTGCCTAAAAAACGGCAACGAATCTCTCGGTTTACATTTCTTGGAAGACTTATTCCCGTAGTCTGTTTTTTGTCAAAAGTGTTATGCTTTGTATTTTGTAAATTGTAAACCATTTAACCATGGAACTGTTTGCCATGAATAAAAATAAGAAAACCGGCAGTACGCCCGAGCGCCCGCGCAAGGTGCCGGCCGCGTTCCATCCGGCGGCGTTTTCGGCCATCAGGTACTACCTGCGGGAATATCAGGAGAGCGGGGATGTTACGCTCAAGGAGGAGCACCCGCTCTCCAAACAAGCGCCGCGGATTGACATCATCGTCAAAAAGAACCGCAAGGTGCAGATAGACCGGTGCTGGGCGCGGATCTTCCGCCGGCACAACATAATTGAGTACAAGAGCCCGGTTGACGCGCCTCCCTCAATCTACGTCTTCAACAAGACCGTACACGGCTACGCCGGCCTCTACTCATCGCAGGAGAGGGTCAGCCTTACCGACATGAGCGTGAGCATTGTCTGCTTTAAAAAGCCGGTAAAGTTGCTCGAAACCCTCGAAAAAAGATTAGGTTACGAGGTATTGCAAAAAGATGGCGGGATATATTATATTGTTAACAGGGGCATAGCACCGGAAAAGTCGCTTGCCGTACAGATTGTAGTGAGCTCGGAGCTGCCGGACAGCGAATTTTTTCTGAAAAACCTGAAACGCGGCATAGACCGGGCGGCGGCGCAGAGGTTAGCGGAGCTCGATGCCGGAAGTTGCGAGCATCTGCACACTTGGTTAGTGACGATGCTTAGGGAAAACAAGGACTATTTATTTAAGGAGGGGTACATGAAAGACACTTACGCGGTTTTAAGGGATCTGGCGGACGAATGCGGGCTTACTGACGATATCCGGCGGGAAAGCTGGCAGGAAGCCGAGCAAAAGGGCTGGCAAGCTGGACAGCGGGAAGGCTGGCAGGAGGGCAGCAGAAACATCATCGAGTTCCTGGAAAACGGGCACTCCATTGAGGAAGCAAAAAAGATGTTCGCCCTGCACTAACCACAGAACTCCGGGCGCGGAAATTATGCCGCGCCCAACACGAGAAACCGAATCAACGCCCAACCGCACCGACAGAGGCCGAGGAGGAGGATTAGTGGTAACTAACGGATGATAGAGTCAATACCGTGTGATAAATGGGAATTTAGCATTTGGGGAAAATATGCCAGAACACAGAAAATTTTTATCCTTAAAATATTAGACAAAATAAAAATGGGGTTTGGCTAATGGCTATACCGAAAAAAATACACTATTGCTGGTTAAGCAAAGAAAAAATGCCGGCCAATTATTTGAAATGTATTGGCAGCTGGAAAAAATATCTGCCGGATTATGAACTTGTCTTATGGGACGGCAACAGATTTGATATCGATTCCGTACCATTCGTTAAAGATGCGGTTTCCGTAAAAAAATGGGCGTTCGCAGCCGACTATATCAGACTGCACGCCGTTTTTACCGAAGGAGGAATCTATCTTGACTCCGACGTTCTGGTTTTGAAAAATTTTGACGACTTCCTAAAATATGACTTTTTTACATCCCTGGAATTTGAGGACAAAGATAACGACCTTAGCCAATATGAAAATTGGGCAAATAATTTGGATAATATCACCCCTGTAAAACGCTGCGGATTTCAAGCGGGAATCTTTGGAGCGGTTAGAGAACACCCATACATAAAAGATTGTATGGAATGGTATAAAAACAGCAGTTTTTTCCTGCCTGATGGAGAAATGCGCGATTTAAATAATGTAAAATCCCCCGATGTCATGGCGGCAATCGCGCAAAAATACGGATTTAAGTATAAACACGGAGAACAAAAGCTTGATGGCAATATGATAATATTTGACACAA